>OHES01000823.1_pt1 | contig 18028 bp, 15 predicted proteins | sample 1567371 | NCBI WGS metagenome assembly OHES01 (sample SAMEA3879533, study PRJEB24766) | human gut metagenome | biome: human-associated habitat; feature: feces | place: USA | collected 1985/1987 | reverse complement strand
GGTTCCGCGAGGAGGGCATCCGCTCGAAGGTGATCCTGCAGGTGCACGACGAGTTGGTGGTCGATATGCTTCGTTCGGAGCAGGAGCGCGTCATCGCCATCGTTACCGAGGCCATGGAGTCCGCCGCTGCGCTGCGCGTGCGGCTGGTGGTGGACTGCGGCGTGGGCGACAATTGGCTCGAAGCGCACTGATGCCCCGTTTCGACAGAATAGAATCCCCTGCCGCCCGATCGGGCGGCAGGGGATTCTATCTGGAAAGTGCATGCGGCAGGGTGCTTCGGACTGTTGTCTTCGGCGATATGTCCTTTGTGTGATTTCGACTTACGCTATGCCGTTTTCTCCGGAGGGGCTTTCGGAAGTTCTGCGCGGCACAGTTTCAGGGCTTGAATCCGTGCGGGAACCGGGCCTTTGTGGGTTGAAACTGCCTGCAAGGGATTTCGAAGGGGAACGGCTATCTCTTCGCCTCCCCCTTCTTGGCGATCGAGAACCGGAACACGAGTCCCCCTTCCGGGCGGTTCGCCACTTCGATTCGGCCGCCGTGGAAAAGTATGGCGTTGCGTACGATCGCCAGGCCGAGTCCGGTGCCTCCCGCCCGGCGCGAACGCCCCTTGTCGATCCGGTAGAAACGTTCGAAGAGGTAGGGCAGGTGTTCGGGATTGACGCCCGTGCCGTTGTCCGAGAATGAAAATTCGTAGCGGTCGTCCGTTTCGTCCGTCAGGGCGATGTCGATCCGGTTGCCGCCCGAGTAGTTGAGGGCGTTGTCCGTCAGGTTGCGGAAAACGGAGTAGAGCAATCCTTCGTTGCCCTCGACCGTCAGGGGACGGTCGCATGTCCAGTGTACCGTAAATCCGCGTCGGGCGCTTTCCGGGGCCGTGTCGGTTATCACTTCGCCGATCAGGGCGCGGAGGTCCACTTCGGTACGGTCGATCATCTGTCCTCCTTCGTCCAGCCGGGTGATCGACGATACGTCCTGCAACAGTTGCCGGAGCCGTTCGGACTGGGTGAAACACTTTTCGAGGAAGGCCCGCTGCGTCGCTGCGTCGATATGCGGATTGGCGATGAGGGTTTCGAGGTAGCCGTGGATGGAACTTACGGGGGTTTTCAACTCATGGTTGATATTGTTGGTCAATTGCCGCTTGATGCGGATTTTTTCCTGCTCCTCGTGCAGTGCGGCGGCATGTTCGCGGTCGCGCTCTGCGAGGGTCGCCTCCATTTGAACCATGTTTTTCGTGAACTGGCGGACCACGTAGTAGCCGACCAGACACAGCAGCAGGGTGACTGAACCCATGAACCACAGAAAGTTGCGGTCGGCGTTCAGCACCTGCGACAACGACACGGTGTAGGGCAGCGACGAGCGGACGATCCGGTCGCCGATGCGGGAGGCGGAGTAGAAGTAGGTGCGCCCGTTGTTCTCCGACTGGCGGCGGATCGTATAGCCGTGACCGTCGGTGAGGGCGGCCGCCACTTCCGGCCGGTCGAGGTGGTTCGACATCTCGGCCGGGGGTTCTTCGGAGTCATAGACGACCGTACCGTCCAGGTCGATCAGGGTGATGCGCAGCCCCTCGAAGAAGTCGGAGTGCGCATCGAAAAAGTCGTGGGGAGTGCGTGCATTGCTCAAAGCCTCTTCCAGTTGGGCGTTGATGATCTGCAACTGCGAATCGAGCAGCTCCGTGCGCAGCTCCTTCTCCCGGTGGTATTGGAAGCCGACGAAGCAGACGATGAGCAGCCACGAGAAGCCCAGCAGCCAGAGGAACGATTGCGTCTGATAGGAGTGTTTACTTTTCAAATCCATAGCCGTAGCCCAGGCGGGTCACCAGATGCGAGCCGTAGGGCCCGATTTTCTTGCGCAGGCGCGTGATGTTTACGTCGATCGTGCGGTCCAGGACGATCACTTCGTTGTTCCAGACCCGGGCGAGGATCTGTTCGCGCGAGAAGATCACCCTAGGGTGGGAAAGGAGCAGGGTGAGGATTTCGAACTCCTTTTTGGTCAGGGGAACCTCCTGTCCGTTCACCCGGCAGACCTTGCTCTGCAGGTCGAGGCAGAGCCCTTCGAAACAGATGGCTTCCTCCTCCTGCCGGGCTTGCGAGCGGCGCAGCACGCTCCGTACCCGGGCCGTCACTTCGCGCATCGAGAAGGGTTTGGAGATATAGTCGTCGGCACCCAGGTTCAAGCCCGCAACGGTGTCGTCTTCGGTGTCTTTGGCCGTGCAGAAGATGATCGGCACGGCAGCCGTTTCGGGCGAGGACTTGAGCATACGGGCCATTTTGAAGCCGCTGATCTCTCCCATCATTACGTCGAGCAGCAGCAGCGAATAACGTTCGGGATGCATCGCCAGCGCTTGTTCGGCGCTGTAAGCCACATCCACTTCGTATCCTTCGAGTTCGAGGTTGAATTTCAGGATTTCACACAGCGACTCTTCGTCGTCCACCACCAGAATTTTGTATTTCCCCATGACCTTCGTATTGATTCGACGCGTCAAAATTAGGGAATAAAACGGTTTCGCAAATCCGGAAGGATCGAAATTTCACGGAATTGTAACAGACGGTTCATAAAAACGAGGCATTTCCCGGATTTTGTAACGGGTTTGTAACAGGTTTGAAACGTCGTTATCATTTCCGCCCGGTACTTTTGTTCCCGAATGATAACTTTAGGCGTAAAACCAATTAAAAAAGTATGGAATCAATCTATTTAGGCATTGTCCTCTTCCTCTTTCTGCTGGCGATTTTCGATCTGGTGGTGGGTGTCAGCAACGATGCCGTGAATTTCCTGGGGTCGGCCGTCGGCGCCCGGGCCGCTTCGTTCAAGTGGATCATGGGTGTAGCTGCGGTGGGTATCCTGTGCGGCGCCGTCATGAGCAACGGTATGATGGATGTCGCCCGGCACGGGATTTTCAGGCCCGAACAGTTCTATTTCCAGGATATCATGTGTATCTGCCTGGCGGTCATGGCAATCGACGTGATTCTTCTGGACACCTTCAATACCCTGGGGCTGCCGACTTCGACTACCGTGTCGATCGTTTTCGAGTTGCTGGGAGGTGCGTTCGCTCTGGCGATGGTCAAGCTGGCCGCAGACGATACGGGGCTTACCTTTGCCGATATGCTGAATTCGGAAAAGGCTTTGTCGGTCATCATGGCCATCTTCCTTTCGGTGGCGATCGCATTCGTATTCGGCGCAGTGGTGCAATATATCGCCCGATTGATCTTTACTTTCAATTATAAGTCGCACATGAAGTGGTCCGCCGCGCTGTTCGGCGGTGTGGCGATGACGGCGATCATCTATTTCATTCTGATCAAGGGTATGAAGGATTCGTCGTTCATGACACCCGAACTGTCGGAGTGGATTTCTACCTATACCCGTCACCTGGTGGCCGGCTGCTTCATCTTCTTCTGCCTTCTCTCGCAGGTGCTCCACTGGTGTCGGATCAATATTTTCAAGGTAGTCACGCTGCTGGGAACTTTCGCCCTGGCACTGGCCTTCGCCGGAAACGACCTGGTGAATTTCGTGGGCGTACCTCTGACGGGCTACTCTTCCTATATGGATTACGTCGCCAACGGCAACGGATCCGAAACCTTCCTGATGGATTCGCTGAACGCGCCTGCCCGGACGCCCTTCATTTTCCTGGCTCTTTCGGGCGTGGTGATGATCGTCGCCCTGACCACTTCGCGGAAGGCCCGGGGCGTTATCAAGACCTCGGTGGATCTGGCCCGTCAGGATGCCGGCGACGAGATGTTCGGTTCGTCGGGGCTGGCCCGGAGTATCGTGCGTGCTTCGTCGTCCCTCGCTACCGGAATCGACAATGCGATGCCGCAGGGACTGAAGCGCTGGCTCGGGAAACGCTTCGATAAGGACGAGGCGATTCTGGAGAACGGTGCCGCTTTCGATATGGTACGTGCGGCGGTCAATCTGCTGCTGGCCAGCTTGCTGATCGCATTGGGCACCTCGCTCAAGTTGCCTCTTTCGACTACTTACGTGGCCTTTATGGTGGCGATGGGTTCTTCGCTGGCCGATAAGGCCTGGGGCCGCGAGAGCGCCGTATTCCGCATTACGGGTGTGATTTCCGTGATCGGCGGCTGGTTCATTACGGCCGGTGCGGCTTTCGTGGCGACGTTCCTGCTCGCGCTTGCTATCTATTACGGCGGTACGATCGCTATGGTCGTGGTCGTAGCGCTGACGATTCTCTTCCTGATACGCAGCAATATCCGCTACCGCCGGAAGATGAAGGCCGAGCACGATGATGTTTTCAAGGGGATGATGACTTCCCGCGACAAGGCCGAAGTGTGGACGTTGCTCCGCCGACATATGACCGAGTCGCTCATGGCATCGGTAACGTTCGCCGAATCGACCTTCCGTCAGATTACCGACGGTTTGCTGAAGGAGGATATCAAGAGCCTGCGCAAAGCTGAACGGGCGCTCGGAGGAGAAAAAGACCTGCTCAAGCGGGTGCGTCGTCGGCAGATGCTCGCCATGCGCCGTATCGACCGCAACCTGGCGCTCGAAAAGAACACCTGGTTCCACACGGCGAGCAATGCTTCCGAGCAACTTTATTACTGTCTCAAACGTCTTTGCGAGCCGTGCAAGGAGCATGTCGGCAATAACTTCAACCCGATGCCCAAAGTTTATCTGCGGGAGTTCCTGCCCATTCGGACCCGGATTTTCAACCTGATGGTCGAGATTCGCCGCATGATGGAGCAGAACGACTATTCGGATATCGAGAACGTGCTGATCGAAGCCGAAGGGTTGCGCGAATCCATCTCGACCGAGCGCAAGACCCAGATGTACCGGGTGCAGGAGGAGGGCAACAGCCTGCATGTTTCGCTCGTCTATCTGATTACGCTGCAGGAGTCCCAGGAATTAGTCGATACGTTGCGTCAGTTGCTGAAGGCTTGTAATAAGTTTACCAAATAAGTAATAAGTCGTATTTTGAACCTGCGATAGACAAAAACAGTGTCATTTGCACTGTTTTTGTCTATATTTGCGGAACACGAGATATTTTGAAAGGGTTAAATAGGTTTCAATCAATGTATTATGCCTGTGGCCCGTATCTGACGACAAGATAAAAGAGAATAGAGTTGCCTATGGAGAATTTTACCCGCAGAGTGGCCGGATGGTTTTTATTATGCCTTGCGATGAGTATGTCGTTGTCCGCAGCGGCCCAGCAACCTCCGGTGGAGAGGGTGGATGTGGAAACGATACCCGTGCAGGACGATCTGGAAGAGATGGTCATCGAGTCGCAGCCGGAGAGTACGAATCACCCGAAACAGGAAAAAGATGTCGATACGGATGACGACGATCGTGCCGCTGCGGTGCGGACGGATGCCGGGCAGGACGAGAACGTCGGGCAGGGCGAGCTTTCGCAGAAGGACAGGAGGCGTGACAAGGGCGACGGTCGTGAGAACGACGATGAGGATGATGACGAAGATGAGGATGATGACGAGGACGAAGGAGTCCGAGTTCAGACTCATTTCGAAATTTCGGCAGCTTCGGGAGCACAAAAGGAGGAGAAAAAGGCTCCACCCGTGACGATCGACCTGTTGGGAACGCTCCGGGCCAAATTCGAGTACCAGCCCGGCGAGGGCGATGCCCGCTTCCAGGTTCGCAACGCCCGCTTCGGCGTGGCCGGCGAGATCTATTCGAAACTGGCTTACTGTATGGAGATCGACCTCTCGGACGAGGGAAAGATCAAGATGGTCAATGCGTATCTGGGGACCAAACTCTATAAGGGACTCGGTTTCACGATCGGATTTATGCGGGTCCCGTTTACCATCGATGCTCACCGTTCCCCCCATACGCAGTATTTTGCGAACCGTTCGTTCATCGCCAAGCAGGTGGGCAGCGTCCGCGATGTCGGAGCCACCCTGGGCTGGAAATTCGGCGAGAAGGTTCCGATCAACCTGCAAGTCGGTATGTTCAACGGGTCGGGTATCGACGACCAGAAGGATTTCTGGACCGACAAATTCAACTATGCGGCAAAGGCGCAGTTCGGTTTTGCCGAGGGGATGAATTTCGTGGTGAGCTACCAGACGACCCGTCCTGCCGATACGCGGATTCACCTTTACGACGTGGGGTGCTCCTACCGCTTGGGCGGTTGGTTCTTCGAGGCCGAGTATCTGCGTAAGGAGTATGCCCGCAATTCGTTCGCGGGCGTGAATGCCTTCGACGGATTTTTCTGTTATGACCTGCCTTTGCGCCGTGTCTTCAAAAAGATGTCGTTCGCAGGCCGTTACGACTATATGTCCGATCACAGCAACGGCATTCCCGACGACAACGGTCTGCTGTTCGTCAATGATCTGGAGCGTCATCGCGTCACGGCAGGCATTACGTTCAGCTTCGGATTGCCTTTTATGGCCGATATCCGGCTCAACTATGAGATGTATTTTTACGACAAGGGTGTCGTCCCCAAAGTTTCCGAACACGACAAGATCGTCCTGGAATTTATGGCTCACTTTTAGCCGTTTTAAGGATTTGAGAAAAGAAAACCCCGCATTCTATATGTGCGGGGTTTTCTTTTGCCGGTTCGGAAACATTTCGTAGCTCGTGTCGGAGAAGTCCGGAAGGGAGGGTAGAGGAGTAGGAGTAGGAGTAGGAGTAGGAGTAGGAGTAGGAGTAGGAGTAGGAGTAGGAGTGTCGGTAATCGCCCCGTTTTTTCTGTTTCGGCTTGGTTTCCGATTCCCGCTCTTGCGGCCTCTTTTTTGGCGCTCGATCGTGGGCTTGGCCCTGTTTGTCCTGTATCTTTCTGTTTTTTTGTTTTTTATCCCGAGGCTCTTTCCGAACCGGCGAATAAAAAGACGGTGTATCATAACAGGCAAACCGCTTCGTTATTATCGGTATCGCGGCTCGATTATGTACGGTCAGGACACGTTCTTCGCCGTGAACCTCGATGTCTGTTCTTACATACCTGAAAGGGGATGCGCCAAATTTCTCAATTTGACACATCCCCTTCGGGAATGAATCCTTCCTGAAATTAGTATCCCAGGGTTTTCGCAGCCGCGTAGGAAATTTTCAGGGCATTCGCGCGGCGAAGTTCCTGCTTGATCTCCGTGATACGGCCCATAGTCGTATATCGGTCGGCCTTCAGACAGATCGTCATCAAGGCACGCTCCGACTCATTGAGCTTGTCACGCTCGGCAGCTACGAACTGGCCGATATCCTGAGCGGTTTTGAAGGCATCGTTGAGCTGAATACGGGGTGCAGGACCGTACTGTTCCCGCCAAACGCCGATCGGCTCTCCGATGTGGATGTAACTTACGAGTGATTTCTTCTCCAGTTTCTGCACCTCGGTTGCTTCTGGAACTTGGTATTTTACATGTAATTCCTGATCGCGCATGGTCGTAGATACCATGAAGAAGAACAGGATCATGAAGATCACGTCCGGCAGCGAGGCGGTAGAGATCGGGGGCAAACTTTTGTTGCCTTTCTTTTTAATTACTGCCATACTACTTTTTTCCTCCTAAATCTCTGGGTTCTGCTTCCGAGATACTCATGGGAACGGCTTTGGCTACGATACCGCGCTCCGCTTCTCCGAGATCCGAGAATTTCATTTGGAATTTATTCTTCGAAACTTCGTCACGGATTTCGTTGATCGCACGCGTCAGCTCGTTCTGTACCATGATGTAGATCTGATATTGGGTATCTTTGGTCGTTTGCAGCGAGAGTACGCCTTTTCCGACCGGATAGCTCCATTTGCTGCCGTCGGGGAGCTCGAACTCCTCGACCTCTTTTTCGGGCAGGTTGGGATCGTCCATCACATTGAGGAGGAAGTCCTTCGCCCGGTCCTTCAACTGGTGGATATCGACGTACTCCTGTTCGCCGGCCCTGCCCACGAAGATATCGCCGCGGCCGTTCACCAGAACGGGCAGAAGGTTACGTATCTTCACCTTCATATCCTCGACCTTTTGATCCTCGGGGGGCATCGGCGGCAGGTTACGGGCGATACCCGTATCGACGTTCATCGTCGTAGCCACCAGGAAGAATATGAGCAGCAAGAAAGCGATGTCGGCCATTGAACCGGCATTGATCTCCTGTACTTTTCTTTTATCTATAGGCATCGTTCAAACTCTATTTGAAAGCTTTGTATATCTCTGTGAAAATAGCTGTCAGAACAGCGGCACCCAGAGCTACGTAGGTTACCAGAATGCTGGCTTCCGTGATAACGGTTTCAGGATGCGGGAAGAAGCCTCCGTTCGCGACGTCCGGAATTTCGATCGTATGTCCGCGGGCGATCAGGTAGGCTGCCGCGACGATGACGATGATCAGAAGTGTCGAAAGCAGCGTTCCTTTGATGCCTTTGGAACTGTTGACCATACCCCAAACGGCCGTGAACAGTGCTGTTGCAATACCGACTGCGATCAGGATATAACTCCAGATGAGGTTCAGGTTGATCGCCTCGTTGCTGCCGCCGGCCACCATTGCATATACGGTCAGAATCACCGTAATCAGCAGGATGACGCCCAGCAATATGTTTAATATTTTTTTCATAATAGGGAATAAAGTCTTTATAAGTGCGAATTATTTCTTGTAAGCCGTCAGGATATCCATCAGGGTGATGGACGAATCCTCCATATCGTTTACGAGCGAGTCGATCTTGGAAACGATATAGTTGTAGAACAACTGAAGAATAACCGCAGCGATAAGACCCAGCAGGGTGGTCAGCAGGGCGACCTTGATACCGCCGGCAACCAGCGTCGGAGAGATATCGCCCGCAGCCTGGATGGCGTCGAACGCCTCGATCATACCCACGACGGTACCCATAAATCCGAGCATCGGGCTAAGTGCGATGAACAGACCGATCCAGCTCAAACCCGACTCCATGCGGCCGGTCTGAACCGAACCGTAGGAAACGACGGCTTTTTCAACGCTGTCCAGACCCTGGTTGTAACGGTCCAGACCCTGATAGAAGATCGATGCCACCGGACCGCGTTTGTTGCGGCAAACTTCCTTGGCAGCTTCGATACCGCCTTTTTTCAGCGCTTCCTCGACCTGGGCGATCAGTTTCTTGGAGTTGATGGTCGAAAGGCTCAGGTAAAGCATACGCTCGATAGCTACGGCAAGACCGAATACCAAGCAGAGGAGCACCGGAAGCATCCACTCCCAACCGCCTTCGAGGAACTTCTGCATCAGCACCTGGTGCATCGGCTTAGCTTCGGCAAGCTGAGTGTCCGAAGCCGGAACTTCGTCCACTACGGTTTCTTCAACGACTGCGGTCTCCTCGGTTGCAGGCGTAGTCGTCTCCTGGGCGAAAGCGTTAACAGTACCAAGCGAGAAGATGGCGACTGCTACAATCAAAAAAAGTTTTTTCATGGTTGTTTAATTAAAATTTTGATTAGTTGATCGTTTTTTCGTTTGCGTTTTTTATTTCAAAAAATGTAAATTTTTTTCATCCTGGCTTGCCCGTCACGGTTCGAATCCGATCTTTGCCGGCTTTTTCAGCGATCCGACTGCCGATTCGAAAAATCGTCCCGATTTCTCATTTCGACAGCAATATTCTTTGTAATAAATTGAAAAATAACGTATTACCTCCTCATGAACAGGTCGTGTACCTTTGCCTGGCGTCCTGTCGATGCGATTTTTAGCTCCGAAATATACAAATTTATTTTCGTACGCACAATGTTTTAGTCGGTAAATTCTCCTTTGAGGGGCGTGCGGAGCAGGTCGAGCGTTTGCTCGCGGGGCAGTTCGAGTCCGAGGACGTACATCAATTTTGTGACGGCCGCTTCGGTGGTCATGTCGTGGCCGCAGAGCACGCCGATCCGCTGCAGGCGGAGTCCCGTTTCGTAGAGTTCCATCATGACCCGACCGCCCCGGCACTGCGTGACGTTGAGGACGATCAGTCCCCGGTCGATCGCCTCTTCGAGTACGCGGATGAACCATTCGCAGGTCGGGGCGTTTCCTGCGCCGAAGGTTTCGAGCACGACGCCCCGGAGTCCCTCGGCCGAGAGCATCGCGCGCAGGGTCCGTTCCTCGATGCCGGGGAAGAGCTTGACGACGGCGATACCTCCGCTCAGGCGGGCGGCGATGTGCAGGGGTTCGTCGTAGCGCTCCGGCTGGAGAATGTATTCGGTGTGGTAGGTGATATTGACGCCCACGTCGGCCAGGGCCGGATAGTTGTACGACCAGAAGGCGCTCAGGTCTTCCGAACTGCGTTTGGTCGTGCGGTTGGCGCGGAACAGACAGTTCTGGAAATAGAGCGACACTTCGGGAACGGCGGGGCGGCCGTCGATGCGGGCCGAAGCGATTTCGATGGCCGTCATCAGGTTTTCGCGCCCGTCGGTGCGCAGCACGCCGATCGGAATCTGGCTGCCGGTGAAGACGACGGGTTTGGCCAGGTTTTCGAGCAGGAAGCTCAGGGCCGAAGCGGTGTAGGACATCGTGTCGGTGCCGTGCAGCACGACGAACCCGTCGTAGCGGGCGTAGTTGTCGCGGATGATCGCCGCCAGGTCGAGCCAGTTGCGGGGGCTGACGTTCGATGAGTCGATCACGGGGTCCATCGTGAATACCTCGATGCCGATGTTCAGGCTTTGGAGGGTCGGGAACTCCTCGAAGATGCCGCTGAAGTCGAACGGTACGAGGGCGCCGGTCGTCGGGTCGGGCTTCATGCCGATCGTGCCGCCGGTATAGATAATCAGGATCGAAGGTTTCATATCGATTCGGTAGGGCTTGAATGGTCGTTTGTCGTCTGTCGCGCCGCGTCGAAGCCGAACATCCGCCGGGCGTTGCGGGTCGTGGCTGCCGCTACCTCTTCGGGTGTCGTGCCTTTCAGCGCTGCGATTTTGTTGCAAATATAAGGAATATATCCGGATTCGTTTCGCTGGCCGCGATAGGGAACCGGCGTCAGGTAGGGACAGTCGGTTTCGAGCACCAGGTCGTCGAGCTCCATTTCGCGTACGGTATCGGCCAGCCGGCTCTTTTTGAAGGTCACCACACCGCCGATGCCGAACAGGAAGTCGCCGCACTCCTTCAACTGCCGGTAGGTGTCGGCGTCTTCGGCGAAGGCGTGGAAAACACCCCGCAGGCGCAGCCCTTTTTCGCGGGCGGCCTTCGTTTCCGTTTCGACAGTGCGGCACATATCTTTCCAGGCCGCCCGCGTATGGATGGCGACGGGAAGGTCATAGGTCGCGGCCAGGCGGCACTGTTTCGTGAATGCCTCGAGCTGTTCGGCCTTGAAGCGGTCGTCCCAGTAGTAGTCGAGTCCGATTTCGCCCACGGCGCAGAATCGTCCGACGCCTTCGGGTGGCGAGCAGAGGTAGCGTTCGACCAACGCCAGCTCTTCCCGCCAACGGGGATTGTCGTTGATGGAGGTCGGGTGCAGCCCCATCATCGGGGTGCAGTGGTCCGGATAGCGGCGCACGGTGTCGAAGAGGCGCCTGTGGCTCTCGGAGTCGATCGCCGGCAGCAGCAGCCGCTCCACCCCGGCTTCGCGGGCGCGGCGGATCGCCTCGTCGCGGTCGGCGTCGAACTCTTCGGCGTAGATATGCGAGTGGGTGTCGATCAGATAATTCAATGTTTCGGAAATTTTGTCTTAAAATATTTTGTTTATAGAGTTGGTGTCTCGTTGTTCTGATTCGGTGGGTATATTATTTAATTCGGATTTTTTTGCTTTTATTTCATCAATAATGTTGTTTATTTCCTGAATTGAATCTACATCTTTACTCAACAAGTAGTGAGTTGTACTTGATGTACTGCCATATCCGTTTCCGCTGCTTCCAGATACTTTTACATATGCTTGCTCGAATTTCCAACCCAATGCGGACATAATGTTAAGTGCTTCCACCCGGGAATAGAAGATTTCAGCTTTTTCATTTTCGTTTTCGAGTCTGATATCTTTCTTTTTATTGCGTTCTTGCCCGTAATCGAGGTATATTCGAGTTTTTTTCTGACTTACGATTTGTTCAATAATTTCACAGAAAATTTTGTTTTGTGCAAAAGTGAAACTGATTGGGCTGATAGTAAATAAAAGAAATAAGATGACGAATTGTTTCATAGGATTGGGATAGTGTATTTTGTATTTATTTTTTATTAGCGTAGTTTCATATATCGGTTCCCCGGAAGCTGCCGGACGGCTCCGGCCATTTCGAGTCCCAGCAGCAGGGCCGAAAGTTCGCCGAATCCGAGCCCCGAGAGTTCGCAAAGCTCTTCTGCGGATATCGGGTCGTCGGTGCGGAAGCAGCCCAGCAGCCCCTCTTCGTCGCGCGTGAGTGCTGCGGGAGCCGCTGTCGGCCGGTCGATCAGATCGCCGGGGCGGTTCTGGTCCCACATCATTTCCCGCACGATATCTTCGCCCGTGCATACCATTTGGGCACGCTGGGTCCGAATCAGCAGATTGGCTCCGGCCGAGGCGAAGTCCGTCGCGCGTCCAGGGACGGCCATCAGCGTGCGGTTGTAGCCGTCCGCCAGCCGTGCCGTATCCATCGACCCGCCTTCGACGGGCGATTCTACGACGACCGTACCGCCGCTTATGCCTGCCAGCAGACGGTTGCGGGAGTGGTAAAAGTTGCCGTTCTGCCTGGTTTGGGAGTGCAGCTCCGAAACGACGGCTCCGCCGTGTTCGATCATATCCCGGGCGACGGCCGTGTGCTGTGCGGGCGTGATGCCGGGAAGGGCCGAGGCGATGATGCCGACGGTCGGCATGCCGAAAGCGAGCGCCGCACGGTGACAGGCCGTATCGATGCCGAAGGCCAGGCCGCTCACGATCACCGTATCCGCCACCCGGTCTGCCAGTTCGCCGATCAGCCGGTCGGCCATCTGTTGCCCGTACGGAGTCATCCGACGCGTGCCGACCATCGTAAGCGTCGTCTTGCCGAGCGCTTCCGGGGAACCCAGAACATACAGCACATGCGGGTAGTCGGCGGTTTCGCGCAGCAGGGCCGGGTATTGTGCGTCGGTGGAGGCGATGATCTCGATCCCGTGTTTGCGGCAATGTTTGACTTCGCGCTCTGCGTCTGCGAACGCTTTCTTTTGGAGGATCGCCCGCGCGAGTTCCGGTCGGAGTCGGGCTTTTTCGATGAGTTCGTCGGCCGAAGCGGAGAAAACCGCCTCTGCCGAACCGAATACGTCGAGCAGATGGACCGCCCCTTTCGGGCCTATTCCCGGCGTGAGGGTAAGGGCTATGTCTGGAATTTCGCGCTTCATTTTCCGTATCCGGCAATCCCCGAATGAGTTCGGCTCCGCCTCTTTTGGGCGAAACCGTAGGTTCCGGACCCGCTTCGGGGCTTCGGTTAGCGGTTGTAAAGATAGGTTTTTGCCGATAAAAATGCAAAGTTGCCCGGAAGTTTTGCAGAAAAGAGAAATCTTCGTATATTTGCAAACCCGATCCAGGGAATCAGGGTCTGATGGCCGAGTGGCTAGGCAAAGGTCTGCAAAACCTTGTACAGCGGTTCGAATCCGCTTCAGACCTCACAGAAACCGCGTTGCAGATAGCTGCAATGCGGTTTTCGTTTGGTATAAATATAATATGTATTTTTTTCGAGGAATGGTTGCCGGTCGTTTTCGATTAGCCGGTTATGAGGTTATGGATGAAAATTATGATTTCCCATTGATTCCTCCGTATCCATTCTACTACTCTCTCTTTGTTGCAGTTTATTTTTACCGGGCAGCGTTGGCTGAGCAGAACCGTTTTGTCGGTTAGTCCCATATGCAGCGATCCGACTTTCATACAAGGATATATGATTTTCAGACGGTTATTTTGCGGTTGTATGCACCGGTATTCGGAGGAAACAGCTATGAAAACGACAAATTTTTGTCGTTTTTGTGTATATTCTTTATACATTTGGAACCGATTTTAGACACAATTATTTCGATTGTGACAAAAAAGTGACTATTTGTACGAAATTTGTGTTCTTCAGACGTATTAAAGTGTTGAAAATATGGACAAGCAAAAGATATTCGTTGTCGATGACAAGGACATGATCGGCAAAATCATCATGGCCTGCCTGGGGCGGGACTACGACTGTCGCTATTTCGACAGTCCGAAGCCTGTACTCGAGCAGATGGAGGCCGGAGATTTGCCCGATCTGATTATTTCGGATATCCGTATGCCCGACATGCGGGGAGATGAATTTCTCCATGCCGTCAAGAGTGACGAGCGGTTCCGGCATATCCGGATGGTTATGTTATCGAGCGAAGACAGTACTTCGGAGCGTATTCAGTTGTTGCAGGACGGAGCTGAAGACTATATCGTCAAACCCTTCAACCCGATGGAACTGAAGGTCCGCATCGAAAAGTTCTTGAAGTGAATCGCCTCCGAATCGGGTGCAGATCGTCCGTGTAAATTCGGTTCCGCGTCGGGATACGCGCTGTTTTTCGGCCATAGTCGGCTGTCGTTCCTTGCCTTCGATACGGTTGCCGTTTCGGAAAATTTCTTCGTACTCCGATGAAATCTGTTAGCGGTTATCTACCTCGCTTGTGTGTCACAAGGTCTGTTTTATGGAAAATCTCACGGTCAATCCTGAAAATTATAAGATATTGGTCGTCGATGACATTGCGACCAATATCTTGTTGTTGAAAGCGATATTGGGCAGGGCGAAATACCGGATCGTGACTGCGACGGGCGGCCGCGAAGCGCTCGAAAAGGTCGAAAGCGAATCTCCGGACCTGATTCTGCTGGATATCATGATGCCGGACATGAACGGTTATGAGGTGATCGAGCGGCTCAAGGCCGACGAGCGATTCTGCCGGATTCCCGTGATTTTTCTCTCGGCGCTCCACGATTCGGAAAACATTGTCAAAGGGTTCAAGATGGGGGCCAGCGATTACGTGTCGAAGCCTTTCAATCACGAGGAGCTGATTACGCGGGTGGCGCATCATATGTTTATTGCAGAGGCGCAGCGCGTCATCGTGCGGCAGAACGAGGAGCTGCAGGAGACCCTGGCCAGCCGCGACAAGATGTATTCGGTGATCGCCCACGACCTGCGCTCTCCGATCGGAAGCCTCAAGATGCTGTTCAACACCCTGCTCGACAGCCTGGATGCGGAGCGGGTCGGAGCCGGGAACCTCGATATGCTTCGCATGGGCAACGACATTGCCGAAGACACCTTTTCGCTGCTCGACAACCTGCTCAAGTGGACGAAGTGTCAGACCGGGAGGATGCATACGGTGTATCAGGATGTCGATCTGGCCGAAGTCGTACTCTTTTCCTCGAAAATTTCGGAGTCGGTGGCCCGGACCAAAGGAATTGTCGTCGAATACGACATTCCCGCGCCGATTCACGTGCGGTGCGATGTCGATATGGTCAAGACGATCGTCCGCAACTTGTTGAGCAATGCGATCAAATACAGCCCGGAAGGAGGAGGGAAGATTATCGTTTCCACGGCCGAAACCCCGACCCACGCCGTTGTCCGGGTGCGTGATTTCGGAGTCGGCATCAAGCCCGAAGACCTGAATAAAGTGCTCGATCCTGCGATGTATTTCACCACTTACGGGACCGGAAAAGAGGAGGGGTCGGGACTGGGGTTGCAGCTTTGCCTGGACCTGGTGCATCGCAACGGCGGCGAGATGACCGTGGAGTCGGTCTATGGCGAAGGGGCGACCTTCAGCTTCACGATCGCCAAATCTCCTGCGGACGAACGACCCGCCTCGGCCGGGGAGCCGGTTTGATGTTTAATCTCTGTTTTTTCGCTTCGGGGTCCGGTTCGGCCCTTTTTTGTTGCGGGCGGGTTGCCGCTGGCCGAACCACTCTTCGAACCAGTTTTCGGGGAGTTCGGAAGCTCTCTTCGCAGCGGTTTTCTCCGGTGTGGACGTTTTGCTGCTCGCCTTGACTGTCGTTGCGGGTTTCTTCCCGGCTTTCGTGCCGGACGTTTTTGGGCTGCGGACGGATTTCCGATGTCCGTTCCGATCGTCGGGCGCACCGAAAGCCTCCTGCACGGAGGAGTCTTGGCGATAGGATTCCCGGCTTTCGGGTTTCCGGCCGGTTTTACGTCCGGATCGGGTGTCGGACTCCCTGCGGCGGTGGGATTGTCTTCCGCCGGATGTGCGGGCCGAAGGGCTGTCTTTCGATATTTCCGCGATGGGACGTCCGTGCGAGAGCTTATTCAAAGCCCTGACGACTTTTTCGGCTCGGTCGAAGGGAACCGTTGCGAACGAGAAGTCCTCCATGACCCGTACGTCGTCGATATCGTGGTCGGAGAGTCCGCACTCCTGTTTGAGGAGCCGGACCGTTTTGCGGGTGTCGTAGCCGTCGCGGGCACCGAAGGCGAGGAAAATCCGGGCCTTGCCCTTGCGATCGACGTCGATCGAACGGATTTCGGGATAGCTGCTCTCGCTCAGCTCGTTCTTGAACGCCAGGCGCAGCAGGGCGCTCAAGGCCACTTCGGGCGGATAACTCTCCAGTAGTTCGGCGGCCATCCCCGTACATTCGCCGTAACTTTCGCTCTCGACGATGGCGTCCAGATCTTCCTTGATCTTGTTGCGCTTGGTGGCGATGATGTCGGCCGGCGTGGGGAGCTGTTCCAACTTGATGTCGGCCTTGATCGTCCGCTTCAGGAACCCGAATTTGCGCATCTCGGAGGGCGAGATGAAGGTGATGGCCGTTCCCTGGTTGCCGGCGCGGCCCGTGCGGCCGATGCGGTGGACATAGCTGTCGGAGTCCTGCGGCAGCGAGTAGTTGATTACGTGCGTGAGGTTGCTTACGTCGATGCCCCGGGCCGCCACGTCCGTAGCCACCAGGATATTGACCTGTTTTTTCTTGAATTTGCCCAGGATCTTCTCGCGCTGGGTCTGCGAAATGTCGCCGTGAAGGACTTCGGCCGCATAGCCGCGTTCCAGGAGTTTGGCCACGATATCGTCCGCGCCCGTTCGGGTGCGGGAGAAGACGATGCCGTAGAACTCAGGTTCGACGTCGATGATGCGGGTCAGGGCGTCGAACTTGTCGCCTTCGCGCACCTCGAAATAGATCTGGTTCGTCAGGTCGGTGGTGACGTGCTGCGATTCGACCTTCAGGAGGTCGGGGTCGTGCATGTAGTTGCGGGCCAGCGCCGCGATGCGGTCGGGCATCGTGGCCGAGAAGAGCAGCACGCGTTTGGGGCCGGTCATGGCGTGCATGATCTCTTCGATATCCTCGATGAAACCCATGTTGAGCATTTCGTCCGCCTCGTCGAGCACCAGGTAGGCGATCGCCGAGAGGTCGAGCGTGCCCCGGCGGATGTGGTCGAGGATGCGGCCCGGCGTGCCGACGACGATGTCGATGCCTTTTTTCAAGCGCCGCAACTGTTCGGTCATCGAGGCGCCGCCGTAGATCGGGGCGATCGAAAGGTCGTGGGTATTGAACGAAATGAGTTCCTGCGTCACCTGCAGGGCCAGTTCGCGGGTCGGAACGAGGACGATGGCCTGCGGAATATTCCGCCGGGAAGTCAGCATCTGGATAATCGGCAGGCCGAAAGCGGCGGTTTTACCCGTGCCGGTTTGTGCTTGTGCGATGATGTCTTTGTCGGTGGTGAGCAGGTGGGGAATGGTGAGGCTCTGAATGGCCGAGGGGGTTTCGAACCCTTTTTTGGCAATGGCAGTAAGTATATCGTCGGACAGTCCTAAAGCCTTAAATTCTTCTAATTGATTCATTTATGATGATTTGTCGGGCAAAGGTACGCCAAATTATCCGGTTTGACGACTTTTCCGCGAAATCTTTTGTGACGGAGTGCGTGTTTTTCCCGGTTCGAGCATAGCCCCTGTTGGCTTGCAGATGTCGGAGCGGGGGTTCCGGTGCATTTTATGGCGGGAAAAAATGCCTGTTTTCGATCATCCAGGCTCTGCGGATCGTTGCGGGGGCCTTCGTTCGGACTGGTGGAACCGATTGTCGGTGAGGCGGCTTTTGTTCCGGAGGGAACGAACCGGGCCTGTATTTCTGTGCAGGCCCGGTCTCTTTTATTTAACGTAATACCGCGTCGTCAGATCTCTTTTTCGAGGGCCTGGATTTCGTCGAGGATACCTTTGACATCGGTCACCTTGAGCCGTCCATAGACCCGGGGGCCGATCATCACGACCGGAGCGAGTCCGCAGGCACCCACGCACCGCAGCGAATCGAGCGAGAAGAGCCCGTCGGGGG
>OHES01000809.1_pt1 | contig 18308 bp, 17 predicted proteins | sample 1567371 | NCBI WGS metagenome assembly OHES01 (sample SAMEA3879533, study PRJEB24766) | human gut metagenome | biome: human-associated habitat; feature: feces | place: USA | collected 1985/1987 | reverse complement strand
GGGCAGCGGATCCATGCCCGCCAGCACGATGGCACCCGTCGGGCACTCGTTCACGCACTTACGGCAGAGCTTGCACTTCTGCGGGTCGATATAGGCGAGGTTGTTTTCAATGGTGATTGCACCGAACGCGCAGACCTTCTGGCATTTGCCGCATCCGATGCAACCCGCCTTGCAGGCCTTCATCACCACGGCGCCCTTGTCCTTCGACACGCACGACACGTACACCGCCCGGTTCTTCGGCCACTTCTTGCGCAGTTCGATAATCATTTTGGGACACGCCTTCACGCAGGCCCCGCAGGCCGTACATTTGTCGGGGTCGACTTCGGGAAGCCCCGTCGCGGGATTCATGCGGATCGCATCGAACGCACACGAGACGACGCAGTCCCCGAACCCGAGGCAGCCGAATGCGCAACCCGTCTCGCCCACATAGAGCGACGACGCCACGGCGCACGACCTGGCACCGTTGTACTCGTTGGTGCGGGGGCGCTTGTCGCAGGTGCCGCCGCAGCGCACGGTGGCCACCTGCGGCTCCTTTTCCGGTGCCGACTTGCCGAGGTAGGCCGCAACGGCCTTCATGCAGTCGCCGCCGCCCACGGGGCAGAAGAGCGCCGAGATGTCGTCCTGTTTCACAAGCGCGTCGGCCATGCCGCGGCACCCGGCGAAGCCGCAGCCGCCGCAGTTGGCACCCGGCAGCATCTTCTCCACCTCGTCGATCCGGGGATCTTCCTCGACCCTGAATTTTTGGGCCACGAAGTAAAGGATCACCGCGGAAAGCACTCCCAGCGCACAAAGCGTCAGGATTGTGTAAAATAATACTTCCATCAGTAGTGTTTGGTTATTGAGAAATGAATTGTGTGTTCGATTTTATGCCTGAAGAGCCATAATACGCAGTAATAGACACCCACGGCTCCCAGTGCGGCCAGCGCGCCGCGGCCTTCGCTCCAGCCGAGCACCGCAACGGCGGCGACCAGCACGGCCAGCAGCACGGCCAGCGCCCCGACATAGGCCAGTATAACAGCGACAGCGCCCGCACTACGACGGACGCCGACCATAACCTGTTCCCCGACGGCGAACTGCGCCGCGTCGGGACTCTTCACGACCACGATCTTGTCCTGCGCTTCGGCCAGGCCGCACGCTTCGCGGGCCTTGCAGCTACCGCAGGCACTGTGGGAGGTGATCCTCACATAGACCGTGTCGCGTTCCGTGCGTTCCACCACGCCGCTATGTTCAATCCGTGAAGCCACCGCCCTCAATCGCCGTATTTGTTGGTAAGCGGCATAAGGCGCTCGTGCCCGAACGAGCACATCGACAGGCGCAGTACGGGCGGGAACTGGTAGCGCTTCTTCTCGTTGCGCATGATCATGGCGTGGATCTTCTCCACGACCTCGGAATCGAATCCCGCATTGACGATCTCCTCACGGTGCTGCCCCTCCTCGATCATGCGGTAAAGGATCGCGTCCACCACCTCGTACGGCGGCAGGATGTCGCTGTCCTTCTGCCCCGGGTGCAACTCCGACGAGGGTTCCTTGTCGAGGATATTGCCCGGGATCGGGTCGCCCTGCGTACGGTTGATATAGCGCGCCAGATCGTACATCTCGCTCTTGTAGAGGTCGCCCGTAGGGCTGAAAGCGCCCGCCGTATCGCCGTAGAGCGTACAGAGCCCCAGCGCATTTTCGCTCTTGTTCGACGAGTTGAGCAGGATGTAATCCGCCTTGTTCTGCACGGCCATCAACAGCACCGTGCGGATACGGGTCTGGATATTCTCTTCCGTGGCGTCGAACTCCCGGCCGCCGATGACCGGCTTGAGGGTGTTCACCACGCTGGTGTATATTTCCGTGATGGGAATTACGTTGTACTCGATGCCGAGGTTCTCGGCCAGCTTCTTCGCATCTTCGACCGAATGGTCGGAAGAGAACTGCGAGGGCAGGAGCAAAGCCCGGATATTTTCGCGTCCCAGCGCATCGGCGGCCAGGCAGGCCACCACGGCCGAGTCGATGCCGCCCGAAAGGCCGATGCAGGCCTTTTTATAGCCGTTCTTCACGAAAAAGTCGCGCAGGCCGCACCGGGCCGCCTGGTAGACCATCCGCGTACGGTCGTTGTAGGTCGAGGGGATCGAGATCGGCCGGGCGGACGCCTTCGTATCGAAAATCTGGAAATCCTCCTCGAAGTGCTTCATCATCAGCACCAGCTCCCCGCGGTTGTTGAACGCCCCCGACGTACCGTCGTAAACGATGTCCGTCGAACCGCCTACCTGGTTCACCAGCACAAGGTTCTTACCCTCGACGAACGACAGGTGGCGCATCATCTCGTAACGGTAGGTCATCGTCCCCCGGCCGTATTTGCGGGCGTTTATCGAGATGACGGTCTCGACCGACTTGTCGAAGTCATGCTCGCGGCTCAGGTCGTCGCCCACGACGATGGCGCACTTGTGGCCCTTGATCGTCGCGTACTCGAATCCCTTCGAAGGGACGAGGAAGCCCATTTCGCGGCGTGCGGTGATATATTTCTTACCCACGTAGCGCAGCACTTTGCGATCCTGGATCAGCGCCGCGGCGCTGATGGTACCTTCGCGCGTCAGGATCGGGAGTCCCACGATGGCCGCGATACCGTCGCAGCACGACGCGATTTCGACCAGCGCATCCTCGCACAGTTCGAGGAAGGTCGTTTTACGCAACAGGTCGAAAGCCGGGGTTCCGCTCACGGCCTGTTCGGCAAAGATAACCAGGTCGGCACGCTGCGCTTTCGCTTTGTTGATCGAATCGATGATTTTCGAGGTATTGCCGTCGATATCCCCGATCGTATAGTTCAACTGGGCAAGGGCTATTTTCATCTATCAGTAATTTTAGTAGGCAAATTACAACTTTGCAAAGTTAAGGATTATTTATAAAATAGGAAGGATTTTTGGTGTTAATAAATTAACATTCCCCAATTTACAAAAAAATTTAAAAACCCGAAACCCCGGCACTCTTACCTGCCCCGGCCGCAAACCGCCCGGCAGATACCGTTCCCCAACCTCCCGGCGCCCAACAAGCTCCCACCCAGCCCAGTAAAACCGCCTGTCCGGCCGCTATTCCCGCAGCCGGCCAGCACACGCCGAGTCCCTGCCCGGCAGGCTTTGCGCGGGAGGGCAAAACGCCCCGTATCACGGCCGCGCGTGTCGCCGCGCACATGCTGCCTGCAAAAAAATCTTTTTTTTCACCCGGATTTCTGCCTGACATACAACATCAGTTACCTAAATGTTAGCAACATACGCCAGCGTACCGTCTTGCACGAACGCTGCATTCTCCTTACCTTCGCAACGGCAATACAGGCAACACGATTCATAAACGCTTTAATAATCCGTAAAAAATGAAAAAGGTAGAAAAAGTAGCCTCAGGCGCGAATTTCGCAGCCGTGACGGTCGGAAAAACCGAAGAGTTGAACCAGTACGCGCTGCCGCTGGCACCGGGCGTGGAGATCCCGGGAAAAGTATTCGTAGGCGGCGATCTGCAGGCCACCGGGGCCGAGATGTCGTTCCAGCAGTTCGCACCGGGCGGCAGCGTCGGGTTCCTCCACACCCACAAGACCCACGAAGAACTTTACATCATCCTCGGCGGAGACGGGGAGTTCCAGGTCGACGGGCAGGTCTTCCCCGTAGGCGAGGGGAGCGTCGTGCGGGTTTCGCCTGCCGGCAGGCGTTCGCTGCGCAACACGGGCGACAGCCCGATGACGATGATCTGCATCCAGTACAAAGCCGCCTCCTTCGACGCGGGCGACGCCGCCGACGGCGAAATCCTCCCCGACCAGGTCGTCTGGTAGGCAGCCCGGGCTCCCGGCTCCCGGCACGACAAGACAACAATCCCGAAAATCCGCCGCGCCACGCATACGGCAAAGGCGGATAATCCAGGAGCACAGGGGCAAGAACGCCCAAATAGAACCCGGGACTTGCCCCCCAATGCAAAGCAGGCCGGAGTGTACACTCCGGCCTGCTTTCTTAATTTTTCCACAGGGCTATTCCAGCCCCTCTTCGGGATCGGCCACAAGGATACGTCCGCAATATTCGCAGACGATAAGTTTCTTGCCCTGGCGAATCTCCACCTGGCGCTGCGGGGGAATCCGGTTGAAGCAACCGCCGCAGGCATCGCGCTTCACGGTCACGACCGCCAGCCCGTTGCGCACATTGCTGCGGATGCGGCCATAGGCCGACAACAGGCGCTCGTCGATCTTGGCCTTGACCCGGTCGGCCTGTACTTCGTACTCTGCGACCTGGGGTGCGGTTTCGGCTTCGATCCCTTCCAGTTCGTTCTTCTTGGCAGCCAGGTCGGCGGCACGGCCTTCCGCTACGGCTTCGGCCTCCTCCAGCTGGAGTTTCTTGGCTTTCACACCGGCGGCGTACTCCTTGAGGCGCTTCTCGGCCAGTTCGATCTCCAGTTCCTGGTACTCGATCTCCTTGGTAATGGCATCGAACTCGCGGTTGTTGCGCACGTTGTTCTGCTGCTCCTTGTAATTGCCGATGAGAATCTTGGCCTGGTCGACCTCGCGCTTGCGCTGCTTGGTGAGCGTGTTCAGCTCCTCGATTTCGGCATTGATGTTGTCGATCCGGGTTTTCAGGCCGGTCATCTCGTCTTCGAGATCCTGAACCTCGAGAGGCAGTTCACCTTTCACCTTGTTGATTTCGTCGATCCTGCTGTCGATCTTCTGCAATTCATAGAGTGCGATGATCTTCTCCTGCATCGAATAGTCAACGTCGGCAGTTTTCTTCTGTGTTGCCATATAATGTACGTGTATAGTTTAGACTTAAACCAAATAGTTCACCGGATTGCGAGAGCTTTCACTCTTGCGAACCGCAAAGGTAATCAAATTTTTCGACAAAATATCAAATAAAATCTGAATTGCGCAATATTCGCTTTCAAAATGGCCTATATCCGCTACGGTGAGGGCTTTATCCGGCGTCATGAAGTCGTTGTACTTCATATCCGCCGTGACGTAAATGTCGGCCCCGGCTCGGCGTGCGTCGCCGATCATCGAAGCCCCCGCACCGGTACACACCGCCACGCGCCGCACCTCGGGCGAGGCGATGTCGCTGTGGCGCACGACCCGAACGCCCAGCACGCGCTGCATGCGGCGCATGAACTCCACCGTAGCCATCGGCTCGGGCAGCTCGCCCACCACGCCGAACCCGACCTTTTCGTCCTCCGGCGTGGGCTGCAACACGCGCAAGTCCCCCACGCCCAGCATCTCGGCCAGCCGCCAGCTCATCCCCTCGGGGGCGCTGTCCAGGTTGGTGTGGCACGCATAGAGCGCAATGCCACTGCGGATAGCCCGCTCGACGCAGCGCTGCACCTGGTCTGCCGAATTGAAACGCTTGAGCGCATGGAAAACGATCGGATGGTGCGTGATGACCATGTCGCACCCTTCGCGTTCGGCCTCGGTCATCACTTCGTCGGTGACGTCCACGGCCAGCAGCGCCTTGTGCACCTCGTCGTCCGGGCGCCCCACGATCAAGCCTGCGTTGTCGTACGATTCCTGCCATGCGAGCGGTGCGAAACGCTCGATGACATCGGTCACTTCCCTGATTAGCATAGTATCCTGATTTGTCTGGTTATCATTTTTTCTGCCCCGGCGGGGCCATCCGCCCTGCGGCCGCGGCACTGCGCTTTCCGCCTTGCAGCGCAGCCTTCCCCAAGGGGTGCGGCGCCCGTTGCGCCCCTAAAAGAGCGACTGTTCGTAAAAGGCGAAGAGCTCCTTGTGTTCCGGCTCCTCCTTTTTGGCCGAGGTGCGTGAAGACCTGAAGGCCGGCGAGGGCGAGATCCTTGCCGGGTTTCGCCTTGCGGCGGGGCACTGTCGCTCCGGCCTCCGCCGCCGGAACTTCGGCATCCGCGCCGGCAAGGATCTCGCCCTCGCCGGCCTTCAGGTCTTCACGCACCTCGGCCAGCAGCGCACGGATGCGTTGCAGGCGCTCCATCAGCTCGGCATCGCGCTGCACGCCGCCCTCGGCCGCAGGCTTCTGTTTCAGGGCTTTCTTGGCGCCCTCGAGGGTCATGCCCCGCTCCTTGACCAGGTGGTAGATCAGTTTGAGGTTCTCCACATCCTGCGGCGAGAAGAGACGGTTGCCTTTCTTGTTGCGCTTGGGGCGGATAACGCTGAACTGCGACTCCCAGTGGCGGATCAGCGACGCATTGACGTCGAACATCTCGGCCACTTCGCCCATCGAATAAAAAAGTTTCTCGGCCATATCTATCGTTTAATAATTCGCAATGTATTGGGGTACATGTTATTCACCCGGTTACCGATCCGCTTCGCAAACCCGAGCGCCCGCCCGCGGGCACACACCAGGTTCACCCCTTCGGCAAACGCCCCGGCGGCGACCTCCTGCCTGCGCAGGTAGCACAGCGCCTGCGCCTCGTCCAGCTCCGCCGCGGACACCGCCTCGCGGTTCAACCCGCAGAAGAACGCCAGCGCCGGATCGGGCCGAAGGCTTCCCTTGAAGAACTGCCCCATCGCCACGCCCGCATAGATCACGGGCAGCGCTTCGCCGAGCGCCTTCACGGCCTCGGCCTGCGCGACGTAATATCCGTAGCAGGTATCACCCACCGCCGCGAAGCACATCCGTTCCGGCGTGCGCACCCAACGGCGCAGCTCCGCCGCCGAGGCCTTGTCCACCTGCGCAAATACCGTGCGCCGCGCCTTCGGGGTGCGGCAACGGCCGCCGGCATCATAAGCCTTGCAGGCCACGGCGGCGAAAAAACCCTCGCCGCGTGCCCGGTGGGGATAGAACCGGTAGGTGCGGAAAGCCCCCACCCGGCCGCAGACGATCCCCCACGCCCCGTCGACAGCCATGTCTTCCGCCTCTGCGACCTCGTCGCCCGCCCATGCGAGCATACGCTCCAAAGCCCCTTCGTCCTCGTCGCGGTTGAAGGTGCAGGTGCTGTATATCAGCCTGCCACCGGGTTTGAGCGCACGCCATGCTTCACGTAATATCCCGTCCTGTCTTGCGGCACAGAGCCTTACATTCCCCTCGCTCCACTCTGTGCGGGCCTGCGCATCCTTACGGAACATCCCCTCGCCCGAGCAGGGAGCATCTACGGCCACCACGTCGAACCACGCCTCGAAGTCACCCAGTAGCCGGGGTTCGCAGGTCGTCACGGCGACATTGCCCGTACCCCACTTGCGGACGTTGTCCGCCAGTACCTGCGCACGGCGGCGGTCGATCTCGTTGGCGACGACCAGCCCGTCGGGCCCCGCGAGCGAGGCATAGAGCGTCGTCTTGCCGCCCGGGGCGGCGCAAAGGTCGAGGATTCGCTTCCCCGCAACCCCCTCTCCGCCCATCAGGCGCCCCACGAACTGCGACGACGCCTCCTGCACGTAATATGCCCCGGCATGGAAATCGCTGTCGAAGGTGAACTGCGGCCGCACCGCCAGGTAATACCCGTCGGCGCACCAGGGTACACGGCCGTCGGCGTTTTGCAAAACCGGAAGCGGGGCGGGCACATCCGTCCCGGAGTTCCCCTGCGGCGATCCGTATCCTCCCGGTACCGCCCCGGTGCCGTCCTGCACCGCTCCGGGTTCGGCCGCACCGGCACATTTGGCAGGGTTCAGCCGCACGGACACGGGCGGCTCGGTATCGAGTGCGGCGCACAGCGCCGCCCCTTCTTCCGGCCCCAGCTCCGAAAGGACGCGTGCGGCGAATTTCTCAGGTAGCGTCATGCGTCGCTATCTGTTTTCGAGCGCATCGAGGCGCGCACATATCTTCTCCAGCACCGTAGGGTCGGAGACGAAATCCTCATGGTCTTTGTCGACGACCAGCACATCGCCTTCGTAGATGTTGTCGATCCAGTTGTTATACTTGTCGTTCAGACGCTTGAGGTACAATTCGTCGATGTTCATCTCGTATTCGCGGCCGCGCTTGCGGATCTGCGAAATGAGCGTCGGCACGCTCGCCTTGAGGTAGATCAGCAGGTCGGGTTTGGGGATGAGCGTGGTCATCAGCCGGAACAGTTTCATGTAGGTTTCGATGTCGCGCGAGGCCATCAGCCCCATTTCGTGGAGGTTGTCCGCGAAGATATGCGCATCCTCGTAGATCGTGCGATCCTGAAAGATCGCCCCCGAATCGCGGTTGTCGGCCAGCATATCCATCGTCTGCTGAATGCGGCTCCCGAGGAAGTAGATCTGCAAATTGAACGACCAGCGGTTCATGTCCTCGTAGAAATCGCCGATGTAGGGGTTGTTGCACTCCTCGAGGTAGGCTTTGGCGTTGTAACGCTCGGTCAGAATCCGGGTCAGCGTGGTCTTCCCGCTTCCGATATTGCCTGCAATGGCTATATACATATTATACGATATTTGTTTTACATCCTAAATACTGCCCGGCCGCTCCGGACAGCCGCCGGAGTGCTCCGCAACGGTGCATCACGGCATTACGCCGCAGCAAAACGCGCCGTCACTTCGTTTCCCCGCCGAACGCCAGTATCTCGTCGGCCACACGACGGTCGTTGACCAGCCGCGGCACCTTGTTCTTGCCCCGGGCACGCATCCACGCGAGGAAACGGCCGTGGCCGACGACCGTCAGCCGCTGCCGCTCGAGCGTCGTGCGGCGTTTGGCGTCGTAGTCCGAATTCACGGCCCGCAGTTCGCGGTCGAGCGCCTCGGCGAAATGCCCGCGGCTGTCGGGCTCGCGCTCGAACTCCAGGATCCATTCGTGGGCGCCCCGCTCGCGCAGCGACATGTAGCACGGCGCCACGGTATATTCCCCGACCACGGCCCCCGTTTCGTTGCAGGCGGCCAGCAGTGCGCGGTCGGCGTTGTCGACGATCAATTCCTCACCGAAGACATTGATATACTGTCTCGTACGCCCCGCGAAACGAATGCGGTAGGGATTCGTCGAAGTGAATTCCACCGTATCGCCGATCTCGTAGCGCCACAGGCCGTTGTTCGACGTGATGAGCATGGCGTAGACCTTGCCGCATTCCACGCCTTCGAGCGGCACGACGGTATCCCCGCTGCGGAACTCGAAGAAATTGCCGTAGTCGAGCATCAGCAGCATGTCGCTCCGCGACGGGTCGTCGGCCAGCGCGAAGAACCCTTCCGAGGCGTTGTAGGTCTCCATGTACTGCATCCTGTCCGAAGGGATCAGCGCCTCGAACGAACGGCGGTAGGGGGCGAACTCCACGCCCCCGTGGGCGAACATGCAGAGGTTGGGCCACACTTCGAGCAGGTTCTCCCGCCCCGTATAGTCCAACACGCGGCGCATCATCGCCAGGTTCCACGACGGCACCCCGGCGAAGGCCGTGATATTTTCGCCCGTGCACTCGCGGCAGATGGCCTCGACCTTGCGGTCGAAATCGGGGATGATCGCCGTGGCGGTGCGCGGCGCCCGGAACCAGCCGCTCCAGAACGTCGTTTCGTGGATCAGCACCGCCGACAGGTCACCCACAAGGTTGCGCCCCTCGCGGCTGCACGACCCGCCGAGGGTCAGCGTCTTGCCGTCGAAGACCTTCGTTTTCGGGTTGTTGGCCGCGAATACCGTCGCCACATCCCGCATGCCGAGCGTGTGATTCCACCAGAGCGACTCCTCCGTGACGGGAATGTACTTGCTCCGGTCGGAAGTCGTGCCCGACGAGCGGGCAAAGAGTTTCACCCGCCCCGGCGCGGTGACGTTACGCTCCCCGGCCAGCATCTTTTCGATATAGGGTTTGAAGGTTTCGTAATCGAACGTCTCGACCATCGACTGGAACTGCTCCACGCTGCGGACATGCCCCAGGTCGTACCTCCACCCGAATTCCGTCCCGCGCCCGCGGCGCAGCAACTGCCTGAAGATACGCTCCTGCGTCTCGGCAGGACGGCGCCGGAAACGGTCGATAGCCCGCTCGCGCTGCGAAAACCAGGCCTTGAATAATATGCTTCTAAACGACACTTGTCTGTTCGGTTTCATTTTCCGCCGGTGTGCGGGCCCCGGCGCACGCCGGGCCCGACAGCACCGTCGTCAGTTAAAAAAGTATCCCACTTTGCCCACCGACGCAGGCATGGCGAAGACCACCACGCGGTCGTAGGGGTTGATTTCCATGTTGTCCACGGCGATGAAGACCTTGTCGCCGCGCACGATGCCGCCGATGATCGTGTCCTCGGGCAGCCCCAGGTCTTTGATGCGGCTCTTCACGGCCGGCGCATTGGGCTTGACGATGAATTCCAGCACCTCGGCGTCGCTGCCCGTAAGGCACTTGATGGCCTGCACGTCGGTCGACATCGTGAAGCGGAAGATGTTCGACGCCGTCACCAGTTTCTTGTTGATGATCGTGTCGATGCCGATCGACTCGGCCAGGTTGATGTAATTGAGGTTCTCGACCTCGGCGATCACCTTCTTGACGCCCATGCGCTTGGCGAGCATCGCCGCGAGGATGTTGGTTTCGCTGCGCCCCGTCACGGCCACGAAGGCGTCCATGTTCGAAAGCCCCTCTTCCATCATGGCCTCGGTGTTGCGGCCGTCCTCGTTGATGATGAGGGTCTTTTCGAGCATCTCCGCCAGCCGGTAGGCCTTCTCGGCGTTGTAGTCGATGAGCTTGATGTTCACCTCGTCCTGCAACTCCGTGGCGATGCGGATGCCGATGCGCGACCCGCCGAGGATCATCATGTTCTTGATCTCGATGTTCGACTGTCCCGAAAACTCCATGACCTGTTTCACGGCATCCTGGCGGGCGATCACATAGATCGCGTCGCCCTCCATGAACAATTCGCCGCGGCGCGGGATGATCGTCTGCCCGCCGCGCGTGATGGCCACCGTGCGGTAGCTCAGCGGGGCCTCGTCGTCATCGAACCCCTCCAGCGGCTTGCCCACGAGGGGCGAGGTCGGCTCCAGGTGGAAAACCACCAGCGAGAGCTTGCCGCTCGAAAAATCGACGAACTCCGTGGTCGAAGTATGCCCCAGGAGGTTGATGACCTCGCTGGCCGCAACCTTCTCGGGGTAGAACAGGTAGTCGATGCCCATGTCGATGAACATCTCCTTGTTGTTGGGTTCCAGGTATTCGTTGTTGTCGATGCGGGCGATGGCTTTCTTGGCCCCGAGCTTCTTGGCCAGCATCGCCGCCACGACATTGTTCTCCACGTGGTTCACGGCGATGAACAGGTCGCACTTGCGCACCTGCGCCTTGCGGAGCACGGCGAAGGTCGTCGAATCACCCTCGACCGAAATCACGTCGGCAAGGCTCCCCACGTCGGAAAGCAGCTTCTGGTCGGCGTCGATGATGGTGATGTCGTGGCCGTTGCCACTGAGCATTTTCGCCAGATGGCTCCCCATCTCGCCCGCACCCGCTATCACGATTTTCATAGTATTGCGTCTGTTGTCGTTTCGTTTCTGCGCCGCCCGCCGACAGGATAAGGCAGCATTTTTGCAATTTATCTTACAAATGTATACATTTGTGACCGAAAGCCAAAATTTCAGCACATAAAAATACCTATATCGTCATGCCAACGTGGTTAATCGTTTTCCTCTTCGCCCTCGGCGCCGTAGCCCTCTTCGTAGTGGGCATGTCGCTGACGCTGATGATCAAGGGGCACCATATCGACTCGGAAATATCGACCAACAAGAACATGCAGCGGCTGGGCATCAAGTGCGCCGTGCACGAAACGCGCGAAGCGGACGGCGGCGCCGGCTGCTCCGATACGCATTCTGCCGCAGGCTGTTCGGGCAACTGCTCGGCATGCGACATCGAACAGACAACGAAAAAAGAGGAGTGACGCTCCTCTTTTTCGTATCAATCGCTCTCCTTGAACCTTATCAGGATGTGCTTATCGAGGTTGATCCATGACATCCGGTCGTATTGGGCACTATTCCTGAAAAATACGGTTTTCAAGACGGGCGAATTGTCACAGACCAGGCTTTCCAAATATTGCAACCCGCTCACATCGAGCTCCTCCACATCGCAGCCCGACATCCTCACGTATTTCAAAGCAGGATATCTCGACAAATCGACAGCTGCCACCGGCAGGTTCCTCAAATCCAGATTATACAAGAGCCCGTTCCGGGCAAAAGAATCCAGCGAGCGCAGTTTGCACGCCCCCTTATCCGCACACACCAACTCACACCAGTACAAATTGATAAGATAACTAAAATCAGAGAGGGATTCAAACCCGCTGCAATCGGTATCGAACAACTCCCGGACATAAACCGCCTCATGGCGGGAAATCCGCCCGTCCCCGTTCTTATCAAAATTCCTTGCGGCCAGTGCCGCCTCTACCGCCGCATCGGCAAAGACAAGGTTTTCATCTCCGGCCACCTCCAAAACGACATCGTCGTCACCAAATATGCCCGGTGCCTGCCGCCAATCCAGCGAGATTCGCATCCCCGCATTGCCCTCACACCAAATCATAGTAATATCCCCGCACGGCCTCACATCAAGCGCGGAAATCCCGTTATTCGCACAATCTATGGATTTCAAGCCGGGAGTTTCGGAAAAGTCCAGGTTGCGAAGCCGGTTATTCCGGCAAAGCAAAAAGGTCAACACAGGTAAATTTTGCAAATCGAGTTTTTCCAGGTTATTGGCCGCACAATCGACACGGCTTAGGTTCCGGAGGCCATCCACAACGAGTTCTTCGAGTTTGTTCCCCGCACAACACAAAGTCCTGAGTTCCGCATTCCGGCTGACATCGAGTCGCACCAGATTCCCCCCCCCCGGCAGATTGGTTACAATATAAAGACTGTAATCCGGTAAAGTATTCGATCCCGTCCAGCGACCGGATATCCTTATCGTCAAAATCCAGCGACACCACATTTTTGATTTCACCGACCGTAAGTACACCATCCCCGTTACGGTCGTACGTCCGCAGGCAAAATGCCCCGAATGCGTCATCGCCGAATACGGCCACCGTATCATCGGTCATGGCGGGCGGCTTTACTTTTTCCTTCGAACAGGATACGCCGAGCAACAATCCCAGCATACAGAACAGGGAGATTTTTTTCATGGGAGGCAAGCTTTGACACATCTAAATTAACAGTTTTTGCCCGAAAGTGCAACTATTCCAAGTAAAAACAGCACAACGGGGCAAGCACACGAAAAAAGGCGGAAACAAATCCGCCCTGACTTACCGGTTCCGCATTGCTGCGGCGTCAAATCTTGCAGTACTTCGACCGGCAGACGAACCACGGGTTGCGCAGGTCTTTTTCGTTGTAGCGCAGCACCCCGTCGTCGGGCAGCGTGCGCGTCCGGCCGCCGGCCTCGGCGAGGATCAGCTCCCCGGCCGCCGTGTCCCACTCGTAAGTATGCGTCGTGCGGACATAATAGTCGACCCGCCCCTCGGCCAGCAGGCAGAACTTATACGAACTGCCCTGTTCGACGATCTCCAGGTCGGGGTGCGCCTCGCGCAGGCGGGCGATATGCTCGGCGGTCTCGGGCGTCTGGTGCGAGCGCGACACGGCCACACGCAGGCGGGGATGCGGACGCACGGCCTGGCTTTCGAGCGGCAGCCGCGTCCACCCGGTGACGATCTCCTCGTAGGTATATTCCGCCCCGGAATCGGGCGCCACATGCTCCTTGACATACGAGCCTGCATCCCGCCCCGCGATATACAGCTTCTCGAAATAGGGCACGTAAATCACCGCCCCCATGCAGACATTGTTCTCCATCAGGGCGATGTTGACCGTAAATTCATTGTTCCCCTTGATAAATTCGACCGTCCCGTCGAGCGGGTCGACCAGCCAGTAGAGCTCCCAATTGCGGCGCTCGTCGTAGAGCATCTCGCGCCCCTCCTCGCTCAGGATCGGGATGCGCGTCGGGCCCAGGTATTCGCGGATGGTTTTGTGCGCTAGCCGGTCGGCGAGCGTGATCGGCGTCTTGTCGTCTTTGAGGCTTATATCGTAATCGTCGAGGTTTTTATAGACATTCATTATCGAGGCACCGGCTCTGACTGCCGCATTGATGAGCGGCGGCAGCAGGTACATCCTCACCTTGTCGTTTATCATCGTAGCTCTTTTTTTGAGTTCGGAAACTTTGGTTGCCATGGTAAAGGTAACAAGAATTTATGACATTGTGAAATTTTTAACAGCTATTTCACGCCGAACCACCCCGGGCAGCTTCGGCGCAAGATAAAACCTCCGGTGCGGGCCGCCCGCCGTCGCCGGGCGCCAGCGCGGCGCCATGCGGCACCGTCCGCTGCGCCCCTGCCTAAACCATGCCAGAGCCGACTGTGCCGAAAAAAATTCGTGCGGGGTGTTGCTTATAAAATAAATATGCGTATATTTGCACTCCGAATTATGTTCAAATACATATTATCGCATTAAATGTACGTTATAGTAGAGATTGCAGGTCAGCAATTTAAAGCTGAGAAAGGTCGGAAACTTTATGTCCACCGTCTTCAGGGCGAAGAAAATTCGTCCGTAAGTTTCGACAAAGTCCTGCTCACAGACAACGACGGTCAGGTCAAAGTAGGTGCACCTGTAGTGAAAGGCGCCTCGGTGAAGTGCAAGATCCTGAAGCATCTGAAGGACGAAAAAGTCCTGGTCTTCAAGAAAAAGCGCAGAACGGGATATCAGAAGTGCAACGGCCACCGTCAGTATCTGACACAGGTTCTTGTCGAGGAAATTGTTGCATAACCTTTAAAACTGAAGAGAAATGGCACACAAGAAAGGTGTAGGTAGTTCGAAGAACGGCCGCGAGTCGGAAAGCAAGCGACTCGGCGTCAAGTTATTCGGTGGCCAGTTCGCTAAGGCGGGCAACATTATCGTTCGTCAGCGCGGCACGGTTCACAACCCCGGTGAAAACGTGGGTATCGGTAAAGACCACACGCTCTTCGCCCTTGTAGACGGCACCGTCGAATTCTGCAAGAAAGGCGCAGGCAAATCCTATGTGAGCGTAACTCCCCTGAGCGAGTAAGCGTTCCGATAAGAGACACAAGACAAGCGGCTTCCCCTTTCGGGAGGCCGCTTGTTTCTTTGAGCCCCGAAGCCATGCGGCGAATCCCCATGCGCGAAACACACGGGGAGACACGATACGGCCATATACGCCTCCCTCATGCCGTTTTTCAGCTATCGGTTCCGCTGCCCGGCTCCAATACAAATAAGTAGTTGCAGATTGCGGAAATTTGACTACCTTTGCTATGCAGTACACCGTAATTGCATGCGTTCTTAACATATTGAGTATAAACGATTGTATTTGTCTGCTCTGAATCTGGTAAATTTTTTGAAGACACCTTATACAACCGCACCCGAAAGGGTACGCGTTGTTTTTCGGTGTCGCAGGTTTACCAGAACCCAGAGCAGTCGGAATTCGGCGCTGCCCTTTCTTTTTTGCACAAATGAACCCCATTTGTCCGCGCTCCTGCCGATGCAATCGAATCCTATGCGGCGGCAGGATACTTTTCCGGTAACCGGATTCTTCATACAAAAAGAGAGTTGCGTCACTTTTTTTCCTGCCGCCGTTCTTTTTTTGCCCGCTCCGGCCGCCCCCGCATCCGGCCGTAAAACAATCCTTCCTCCCGCCACATAGCTCCCGCATCCGGCCGTTCGGCTATTTCCCGGCATCCATACCGGAAGCGGTTCTCCACCAAACCGTCGTTTCATTCCGCCTTATACAAAAAAAACGGCAGCCCCGTCGGGGACTGCCGCAAATATTCCGCGTCGGCGGAATTACTGCTTCGCAGGCTCTTTTTCGACGGCCTTGAACACGGCCAGCGCTTTGTGGTCGTCGAAGAGGGTCAGCTCCGCACCCTTGATCTCGAAACGGTCTACCTCGTCGAGCATCTTGACGAAGGCATCCTCGTACTGCATGTCGGGGCAGGCCATCCGGGTCATGCCCAGGTTCTTGAGTTCGAGTTCCTTGCCTTTGAGCTCATACTTGCCGAAGAAGCGGTTGCAGTTCGTACGCCCTGCGACCATCGTATCGGCGGCATTGAACTCCAGGGTGAAGAAATCGGCCTCCTTACCGACGGCCGCGGCCGGGATTGCCTCCATCTTGGCGAGTTTCCATGTCGTGCCTTCGAGCTTCTTGTCCTGGCCGGCGCTTCCGCAGGCGGCCATCATCATAAGCAGCGCAGCGGCTGCAAAATACTTTTTCATAACGTACCTGTAAGAATTGATAACATGACGGCCCCTGCAAGAATCGCACAAAACCGCCTCACGTCTGCAAAATTACAAAATTAACCGAATAGTTGGTTAAGTACGGCAGCCAAACGGTAGCCCGCCTTGAGGATTTGCTCCTCGGCGAACGGATGTACCGTATTGAGCAGGTCGCGGGCCTCGTCCTTGTTAAACGTCTGGCCGGGCTTCGTCCACTCGTAAATCACGCGGCAATCCCGGGCGCTCTCTTCGAGCCAGTCGCGGGGCGTCCCGGCGGTGACTGCACGGATCTCCTTCTTCGTAAGGCGATCCAACTGGTGGCGGTACTCCACGTATCCCCAGCGGTGGTTCAGGTCGAGCACCCCGCTGTCCCAAAAACTATGGAATTCGCTGGGCCTCCCGTTCAGGTCGAACTTGAAATTCTTATACCAAGGGTATTTCACGTGCACGGGGCAATGCATGTCGCCCACCAGGTGCACGAGGTATTTGATCGACACCAGCACCGTCGAATCGTCCAGGCTGCGGTAATCCTTCAGTCTGGAGATCGCCTCCTCGATGCATTGCAAGGCATCGCCTTTTGCGTTGGGCACATACTTCCCGTCGGCGTCAACCCTATCGCCGTGCCAGCCCGAGGTCACCTTGTAAGCCGGCGTATGGCGGTACACATCCATCCACGAGGCATAATAGACGATCGAACGGCCGTCGAGGTATTTCTCGATGTTCTTCTTCGCCTTGGGCGTCAGGTTGCACTCGGCGATATAGGCGATGGCGTCATGCCCCGATTTGCCCCAGCCGAATGCCGTACCGCAATAGCAAAGGAGCATTGCAGCCAACAAAAGAAAATTTTTCTTCATAATTGATTCATTTTAGGTTACCGAAAGCAAAAATAGGAAATATTATTCGGACAGACAAGATTACAAAAGAAAAAAAAGCAGGTTGCGGAGTTTCCGCAACCTGCCTGGAAAGGGTTTGTTATCGTGTCCGCCTATTTCGTAAGGCCGATGCCGATCTCGATGGATTGGCTCTGGTTGAAGAGCGCATCGAGCAACGAGTTGACCAGCGCCTTTGCCGGGATCTTCATCGGGTCGGATTCGGGGTCGAGCGACACCTCAATATCCCCGTCGGGGAGGAAAGCATCGACCAGCGAAGTAATCAGCGGCATGTAAGGCATCATCATCTCCTTGTCGACCTTCAGCGTCGTAACGCCATCCTTGACCCCGTACTTGAGCGGGATGGCATAGTAATCGTCGGTCGCTTCGATCCCAAGGCCCGGGTACTGTGCCAGCAGGGCGTCGATGATCTGGGGCAGGTTCATTTCGAGCTCCGCCTGGCCGATATAGGTCAGGTACTCCTTGTCGATGGCGAAATAGACCTTGCCGTCCTTGGTGTAATAGGTAATCGCATCGACAGGCAGCACCTCCAGCGTCTCGGCATTGGGGAATTCGACCTCGGAGCCAAACGTAGGGCCGGCATTCATGTCAAACCCGAGCATGTCGCGGTAGCCCGCGCCGATCGTCCCGTCGTCCTTGAAATCGAAATAGGTGAGGCCGCCGCCATACATCATCCCCACGAGCTGGTTGGCCAGACCGGTGACGGTGGTAACGGGCCAGGTATATCCGGGAACACCGAGAAGGAAACCCATGTCGATCTGCGGCACCTTTTCCGGATCCATATCAGCGTATACGGGGTTGATGAAGAAATTAGCGATCGGATTTTCGGGATCGGGAACATAGGGCGTATACCGGCCCACCAGATCCGACGAGAACACGGCCTTCTGGCTGATGGAAACGGTCACCGACTCGGCACCCTTGGCGCTCAGGACGACATCCGCCGTACGTGCATCGCCCGTATTCCGCGCCACGGTGACCACCACGTCGCCGTCGTTCACTTTCGCGGTGATCCATCCGGTTTCGGAACCCTTGTAGTTCACGTCGACCTGGATCGCGCCGACCGTACCGTCGGTTCCCACCTCGAATCCCTTCGAATAGGCTCCGCTCGTAAATTTCAGGGCGCCGGTTTCCACGCTGAGGGTACCGGTAACCGGGCCGTCGCCCTTGTTGTCGCTGTCGCTACATGCCGTAAACGCTACCGTGGCAGCGCACATGACGAGCACACAGGTAATTTTGTGCACAAAATTTTTCATAAGTGAGATACTTGTTTGTAATTCAAATGTGTGCAAATTTATCCTCTCAGGTCTATATGGACAAATAAATTCACTCGGGGGGGGGATTTCAAAAACGAACGCGCGTTTTTTCATCACGAAGCATTTTCCGGGTATACAAAAAGGGCC
>OHES01000802.1_pt1 | contig 18557 bp, 19 predicted proteins | sample 1567371 | NCBI WGS metagenome assembly OHES01 (sample SAMEA3879533, study PRJEB24766) | human gut metagenome | biome: human-associated habitat; feature: feces | place: USA | collected 1985/1987 | reverse complement strand
GATTGACAAGCGTGGCATCGAGGTGTCCAACAGCGCATCGTCTCAGCGGACGGTCATCACGAACACAGAGTTCGCCGGTTATTACAACGATGAGGTGATTTTCACTCTGAACAAGGATGAAACGCAGACGAAGAAAACCACAGTAGACGGCGAACTGACCGTGGGTAAAACGAAGTTTGTCCCGATGCCCACGGCATCCGAGGGGTTGAACATCGTCATTCTGGATTAAGGAGGGAAAGCTATGGCAATGACGGGCGGCACCGCCTATCTGGTGAAATCCGAAAGAACGAACTACGGCTCCAACAGCTGGACGACCGACCTCTATATCTATGTGAAAGTCATTTCCCAGAATGTAGTCGCAAACACCTCCACCATTGCGCTGGGTATGTATGTCTATTCGAAATACTCCATCGCATGGTCGGACTTCGGCACAAACGGCACTTCCTACATCGGCACAGCAACCTCCGGTGCGAACTGCTTCACCTTTACGAACGGTCAGAGCGGCAGCGGCACAAAGTGGTTGGTGGAGGACAAGCAGGTCACGATATCCCACAACAGCAACGGTACGCTGACCCTTCCGATTTACTGGCACTGGGGCGTCAACAGCCCTTGGGGACAGTACACCGGCCCCTCCGGCAGCTACAATGTGACGCTGAGCACCATTGACCGTGCTGCGCCCACCGTGACCTTTTCCATTTCATCTATCACCGCAAACGGCTTCAAAATCTCTGCGAACTCAACGGCGATAGCGGATATCTGGCAGTATAGCATCAACGGCGGCTCCACATGGTCGACCTTCTCGACTGCGGCATCCACCAGTGCCAGCGTAACGCTGTCCTCGCTTTCGCCGAACACAAACTACACGGTGAAGGTGCGGGCACGGCGGCAGTACAACCAAGTCTATGGCACCTCCGGCAGCTCCACGGTGAAAACATTGGGCGGTGCGGTGGTAAACAGCGTCAGCACGGTGACCGCAGACAATGCCAGAGTGACCATCACCCTCAATGTCACCGTGTACGAACCGTCTTACATCAATTCTCTGGCGATCAAAAGCGGGAACACGACCATCCTGACCGTTACCGGGCTTGCATGGACGAAGGGTACGGCAAACCGCTCGGTCACCCTGTCATCAGCACAGAGAACCATGCTGCTCAATTGGATGGCCTCGATGAAGTCCTTCACGGGCACCTTTGCCGTTTCCTCCTTCAGCGGCTCAACGCAGATCGGCAGCACCTCAAGCAAGACTGCTACGGTGCAGACCACAGCGGCAAATTCTGGCCCAGCGTTGGATGGCTTCACTTACGCCGACAACTACACGACCACAAAAAACCTCACAGGCGACGACCAGCTATTCGTTCAGAACTACTCGACTCTCAAGGTCACGCCCGGAACGGCAACTGCAAAAAACGGTGCCAGTATTTCCAACTACACAGCTTCCTGCAATGGGCTGTCATCCTCTAACACTACCGGCTCTGCCTTATCTGTTGGAAAAATCGCCAAGTCCGGCAGCGTAACGGTCACGCTCACGGTCACGGACTCCCGCGGTTATACCGCCAGCGTTTCCCAAACTATTACGGTCATCCCATACGCAAAGCCGAAGGTGTCCTCGGTGACGCTCCGACGAACCAACGACATTGAAGCGGAAATGCAGCTCAAATTCAGCGGCTCTATTTCCGCTGTGACCGTAGACGGGACGCAGAAAAACAGCGTGGTCTATGTGCGGTATCGGTACAAGAAAACCAGTGAGAGCAGTTACGGCAGCTACACCAGCATCTATTCCGGTACGACAAAAAGCGGAACCTCTTTCAGCTACTCCAATTTGGAGTTGTGCAGTCTGGATGCAAACAGTTCCTACGACTTTCATCTACAGATCCAAGACAAGCTCTATTCCTTGAGCAGTCTGGATCTGTATTTTACTGTCCCGCAGGGTACACCGCTCATTGCGCTTCGTAAAAAGAAAGTCGGCATCAACACGCCGGACCCGCAAGCCGCGCTGGATGTTGCCGGCAGCATCCACATGAACGGCGTCAATGTCCACGGCAAAATGGGTAGAGTGGACGGCTCGACCACCGACCTCAACAATGTAAAGACTCCCGGCTACTATTTTGCGTATTCCGCTTCCACGGAAAAGCACTTTCCGACCACCACAATTGGTATGCTGGAGGTCTTTCTGCCGGAGAGCTACTTCATTCAACAGCGGTACACCGTCTATAACGGCTCAAGGATGTATATTCGGGGAAACTATGGCGGCACATGGTCTTCGTGGCACACGGTGTCGCTTACCACAGTAACATAAAGAATATTTTTTCGGAATCAAGGCGCTCTGCGGAGTGCCTTTTTTCATACACAAATTCAACTTTCAAAGGAGGACAAACAACATGAAAGAATTCTGGACGACCATTCAGGTGGTGTTCGCCGGTATCGGCGGCTGGCTGGGCTGGTTCCTGGGAGGATGTGACGGCTTGCTTTACGCGCTTCTGGCTTTCGTAGTCATCGACTACATCACCGGCATCATGTGCGCCGTGGTGGATAAGAAGCTGTCCAGCGAAGTCGGCTTCAAGGGCATTTTCAAAAAGGTGCTCATCTTCGCTCTGGTCGGCATCGGGCATATTCTCGACACCCGTGTCATCGGCAGCGGCTCGGTGATGCGTACCGCCGTCATTTTCTTCTACCTGTCGAATGAGGGCGTGTCCCTGTTGGAAAACGCCGCATACCTGGGACTGCCCATCCCGCAGAAGCTGAAATCCGTGCTGGAGCAGCTTCATGACCGCAGTGAAAAGGAGGATGAATAATATGGCTTACACGAACAGCCCCCTGGTGTCCTACACCAAACTCAGCCCGAACCACTCCGGGCAGCGTACCCACAGCATTGACCGCATCACGCCTCACTGCGTGGTGGGTCAGTGCAGTGTGGAAACGCTCGGCAACATCTTCTTGCCGACCACACGGCAGGCAAGCAGCAACTACGGCATCGGCGTGGACGGTCGGATCGGGATGTATGTGGAAGAGAAAAACCGCTCCTGGTGTTCCTCTTCCGCAGCCAACGACCAGAGAGCCGTCACCATTGAGTGTGCCAGCGACAACACCGAGCCTTACGCTTTCAAGGATGTGGTGTACAAGAGACTCATCGAGCTTTGCGCCGACATCTGCAAGCGCAACGGCAAGACAAAGCTGCTCTGGCTCGGCGATAAGGCCAAGACGCTGAATTACACTCCGAAGTCTGACGAGATGGTGCTGACCGTCCACAGATGGTTTGCGAACAAAAGCTGCCCCGGCAACTGGATGTATGCCCGTATGGGAGATCTGGCATCCAAGGTCACGGCACAGCTGGGCGGCGAGGTAAAACCCGCACAGCCCACGGCGCCGACCGCCGGGTCTGTAAAAATGGGTGATCTTGTGACTATCACCGGCAGTACCTACTACAGCGGCAAAGCCATCCCGTCCTGGGTGAAGAAACTCCGCTGGTATGTCTATGAGGTCAGCGGCGACCGTGCGGTCATCAACCGAGAGGAGAGCGGCAGATACGCCATCATGTCTCCCATCAAGGTTTCCGCTCTCTCCGTAGTCAGCGCAAAGCCTGCGGAGAATTACCGCATCCATACCGTGGCGCATGGGGATACCCTCTGGGCTATCGCCAAGAAATACCTCGGCAACGGCAGCCGCTACAAGGAGATCGTCAGTTTGAACGGACTGAAGAGCAATGTCATTTACAGCGGCATGAAGCTGAAAATCCCGAATAAGTAATCCTTACACACGCCCTCTGCGGATTTATTTCCGTGGAGGGCGTTATTTTTTTGCCCTAAGACCGTCACATTTTCCTTTTGCCGTGTCCTACCTGTGAGGGAGTATCCTGAATAAGCAAGCTAAAAGCCCATCGAGGAGAGAATTATCTCTTCGATGGGCTTTTTTGTTTGTTAGAGCGATCTATCCGCTCATTGGTCTTTCCGGGCTATTTTCCGATATTCAATCGGCAGTATCCCTGTGTTTTTCTTGAAGAGTTCTGCAAATCGGCTGGAGGTGGAATAACCGATCATCTGGGCGATCTGACCCATGGTGAAATCGGTGTCAATCAGCAGGTGCTCCGCCTGGCTCATGCGCCGCCCTTGGATATATTCCGTGACAGTGCATCCGGTGTGCCGCTTAAAGCAGGTTTTGAGCTTGCTTGCGCTCATGCAGGCGATGCTTGCAAGGCGTTCCAGAGGGATGTCATAGGTGTAATGATCTGCAATGTAGCTTATTACATCACGAAGCCCCGCAATATCCTCTTTTGAAAGCGGGTGTGCATTTTTTGCCGTCTGCTTTTTCTGATTGTCCACAACGAGGGCAACGGCTTCCGTGACCTTTGCCTCATAGAAAAGTGACGCCGCCACACCTTCCCCCCGGTAGTTCTCTATCTCAAACAGCAGCTTGGACATGGCCGGAAAGTCTGTTGCCTGATCGACGCACTGAAATGCAGCGGGTAAATCAAAGTATGCATCCGGATACTGCTTTTTCAGGTAATCCTCATAATACGCAGGAAATACCTCGATCCCAACGGAATGAATGGGGATGCGCTTATGGATGATCGCTTTGTAATTCTGTTTCCCGCCGACAATGGTCTGAATACTTCCGGCGGACAGACGTCGGTACGGATTCAGTTCCTCGCCGGAAATGGAATCGTATCTCGTAATGCTGATGCCTTCCGGGATATCAAAATTCAGGACGAAGTCGTCGTGGAAATAGAAATCGTGGATCTTTATATCGAATAAATCCTTTTGCGCATACAACCAGTAGTGACCGCCGCCAAGCTCCGGAGATAGCTGCCAGCTGCTTCCCGCCGGACTGAACTGCTCACAGTTCGGGATTGGAGTGAAACTGCTTTCCGTTAAGAGCGTATTATATTTTTTGAGAATTTCACTGTTCATGGTTACTCCTTGAAACGATTGGGCTTTTATATGCAACGATTAGCCAAACCAATGTGAGAGCCGTTGCACTTGCCTATGGCTTCTTGTATAATTATTTGTGGTTAGCAGCCTCTAACTAAATTATATCAAATAGCAGGCGGAAAGTCAATCTGTCTGCCTATCGTAAAGGAGAAATCGTTATGAATCAATCATCCGTAAAAAAGGGACTGACCGTGAAGGACCTTGTGACAGTGGGAATTTTCTCGGCACTGTTTCTTGTGTTTGCCCTCGTAGGCGGCATATTCTTTGCCCCCAATCCCGTACTGACCTTCTATATGCCGGTGGGCAGCGCATTGCTCTGCGGACCCGTGTATCTGCTGATGATGGCCAAGGTTCAAAAGCGTTGGGCAGCGACGATTCTGGGCGCGATTATGTGCATCATCTGGTTCGTGACCGGTATGCACTGGGCCATGGCGCTGGGTTATCTCATCATGGGCATCGCTGCCGACCTCGCTGCAGGAGCAGGCCGGTATCAGAGCAAAAAGATCAACTCGCTTTCCTACATTCTGCTTTCCCTCGGCGGCACCGGTTCCTACCTCGTTTTCTTTGCCGATCCCGACGGTTGGGCAAAGACCATGCTGGGCAACGGCACGGAGCAGTCGTATATCGACACCATGCGCTCCACGGGAACGGTGTGGATCATGGTCGTTATGCTGGTGGGAACCATTTTGGCCGCCGCGCTCAGCGCCTTTATCGGCTGCAAAATGCTGAAAAAGCAATTTGAAAAAGCCGGTATCACCAAATGAAGCTGCATCTTGACCCACGCACAAAATTGTTTCTTATCCTGCTCTGCGTCCTGAGTGCCGTGTTTGCGCCGAACCTGTATTTTCAGTTTGCGCTGGTGACGCTCATCAGCCTGCTGGCAGCATTCAGCGGAAAATGGCAGTATGCCTTGCGCGGCATCCTTGCCTATGCGCTCATCTGCGCATTTACCGTTTGGTGCATGGGTGTGCTGGCAGGCACCTGGCGGACGATGTTCATAGCGTTTCTTGGTTTGGTACATAAGGTCTATGCCTGCGGGATGCTGGCGGGGCTTGTGATTTCCACCACCAAGGTGGGCGAGTTCCTCTCCGCCATGGCGCACCTGCATATCCCGAAAAAGCTGACCATTCCCATCGCCGTCATGCTGCGGTATCTGCCGACCATTCGCGAGGACTGGCATTTTATCAAGGATGCCATGCGCCTGCGGGATGTTTCACCGACGCTGGCTGGCTTTCTGAAAGCCCCGGCTATGACAATCAACTGCATCTATGTGCCGCTTTTGACGGCGGCCAGCAAGGCGGCAGACGAACTTTCTATCGCATCTGTTACACGGGGAATTGAAAATCCGAAGCCGAGAACCTGCCTTGTAAAAATTCAAATGAGGTCAGCGGACTTTCTGACAATGGTGCTTTTTACGGCGTTTCTTGCCGCTGAGATCGTATGGAAGGCGGTGGGCGTATGATCGAATTTCAGAATGTGTCGTTTTCCTACCCTGACAGTGCGGATGGTGGGTTGAAAAACATCAGTCTGACGATACCCGATGGGCAGTGCGTCCTGCTGTGCGGACGGAGCGGCTGCGGGAAAACCACCTTGACCCGGCTGATCAATGGTCTGATTCCGCAGTTCTTCGCGGGGGAATTGAGCAGCAAAGTGTTGCTTGACGGCAAAAACCTCGCCGAGCTTCCCATGTACCGCATCGCCGAAAAGGTCGGCAGTGTATTCCAGAATCCCCGGACGCAGTTCTTCAATGTGGACACCGACAGCGAGATTGCGTTCGGCATGGAAAACGAGGCTGTGCCGCAGGAGCGGATGGAACGGTGTGTGGTGGAAACGGCCAAGGCACTCCGTATCGAAAACCTGTTGGGCCGCAATATCTTTGCTCTCTCCGGCGGAGAGAAGCAGAAAATTGCCTTTGCTTCCGTCTATGCCATGGAGCCGGAAATCTATTTGCTGGACGAACCGTCCTCCAACCTCGATATGACAGCACTCGGTGCATTGCGTGAGCATCTACGGCTTATCAAGTCGCAGGGCAAGACGGTGATCATTGCGGAGCATCGGCTACATTATCTGACGGATGTGGCAGACCGCATCATTTACCTTGAGAACGGATCTATTGCCGGGGATTGGACGCCGGAGCAGTTCCGTTTGCTGTCTGCTGAGAAGCGGCAGAGCATGGGATTGCGGGCGCTGGACCTGCATGAGGATAAGCCAATGTGTGCAGCCGCACCAAAACAACTGCCGGTGTTGGAACTTCAAAATGTGTCGCTGGCTTATAAAAAGCAGCCCGTGTTGTGCGATATCTCCTTGCAGGCCGCGCCCGGAGATGTCATTGCCGTTGTCGGACACAACGGCGCGGGGAAAACGACCTTCTCCCGTGCGCTCTGCGGTCTGCACAAGGAAACGTCCGGCTCGTATCTGTGGAACGGAAATTCGCAGAAGCCGAAGGAGCGCATGAAGCGTTCCTATATGGTCATGCAGGATGTGAACTACCAGCTTTTTGCCGAAAGCGTAGAGGCCGAGTGTACCTTCGGTATCAAACACCCCGACACGGAGCTTGCGAAAAAAACACTTGAGGAGCTGGGGCTTATTTCGCTGCATGAACGGCATCCGAATACCCTTTCGGGTGGGCAGAAGCAGCGGCTGGCGGCGGCGACATCCATGGTCTGCGGGAAGGAGCTGCTGGTATTTGATGAGCCGACCAGTGGACTGGATTATGACAGTATGGTGCGGCTTTCGACTCTTATCCGGCGTCTTTCCGGTATGGGCAAGGTCATTTTTGTTGTCACCCACGACTACGAATTTGTCTGCCGCACCTGCACACGGGTGCTGCATTTAGATGGCGGCGGGATACGGGATGATTTTTCCGTAACGGAAGCGCTGCTCCCGACCATGAAAAAGATCTTCGATGTGAGGTGAGAAATGTGAAAAAAGAAAAAGGTACCTTCGGCTGGGTCTTCATCTTTGCCGGGCAGAAAAAGTCCGGCTATATCGCCAGTGTGATCTTCGCCGTCATCGGTGCGGCATTTCAGATTTTGCCGTTCTTTGTGATGGCGCAGGTCATCGGCAAGCTGCTGGCCGGGAACAAAGACCTTGCTGGCTATCTGATCGACTGCGCGGTCATGGCGGCGTTCTGGCTTTTGCGGGTGCTGCTTCATTCACTGTCTACGGCGCAGTCCCACAAGGCGACCTTCGCCGTGCTGGGAAATATCCGAAAGCAGGGGCTTGCGAAGCTGGCCAAAATGCCGCTGGGGGATGTGCAGGCCAAAGGCTCCGGCGAACTGAAAAACATCCTCGTCGAGCGGGTGGACAGCATCGAACCGACGCTGGCGCACGCCATTCCGGAGATGAGCAGCAATGCCGCAGTCGCCTTGGCAACCTTGATTTATCTCTTTGTCATCGACTGGCGTATGGCGCTTGCTTCACTCATTACTTTTCCGCTCGGTATGGTGTTCTTTATGCTGATGATGGCCGGATACGAGAAGAATTACGCCCGAACCGTTGCGGCCACCAACACCCTGAACGATACAGCGGTGGAATACATCGGCGGCATCGAGGTCATCAAGGCGTTCGGAAAAGCAAAAAGCAGCTATGAAAAGTTCGTCATTGCTGCAAAAGAGTGTGCCCAAAGCTACATCGATTGGATGAACAAGAGCAACTTCTACTTCACCTTTGCCATGAACATCATGCCCGCGACACTCCTGAGCGTGCTGCCCATCGGCGGGTGGCTTTTGAAAAACGGAACGCTGACGCCGGAGAAATTCGTTCTCATTGTGATTGTCTCCATGGGGCTTATCACGCCCATCATCGGCTGCATGAAGTTCACCGATGACTTGGCTAAGGTCGGCACGATCATCTCTCAGGTGACGGACATTCTGACTGCTCCGGAGCTGTCCCGTCCCGAAACGGACACAGAATCTCCGCAGGGCAGCACCGTGGAGCTGCGTGACGTTCACTTTGGCTACAACGACACCGAGGTGCTGCACGGCATTGACCTGACCTTCCCTGAAGGAACGGTCAATGCACTGGTCGGGCCTTCCGGCAGCGGTAAATCCACCATTGCCAAGCTCATTGCCTCCTTCTGGGATGTGGGCAGCGGCAGTATCACCGTGGGCGGCGCGGACATCCGCAGCATTTCCGCAGAGCATTACAACAAGCTCGTTGCTTATGTGTCGCAGGATAACTTTCTGTTTGACAACACCGTGCGAGAAAATATCCGCATGGGCAGACCCGATGCGACGGACGCCGAGGTGGAACAGGCGGCACGCGATTGCGGCTGCTATGATTTCATCATGAGTTTGGAAAACGGATTTAACACGCAGGTCGGCAGCGGCGGCGGACACCTCTCCGGCGGCGAAAAGCAGCGAATCTCCATTGCCCGCGCCATGCTAAAAAACGCACCTATCGTCATTCTGGACGAAGCGACCGCCTACACCGACCCGGAGAACGAAGCCATCATTCAGGAGAGCGTGGCACGACTCGTGCGAGGCAAGACGCTGATTGTCATTGCCCACCGGCTTTCCACCATCGTGGATGCCGACCAGATCGTCGTGGTGAATGACGGCTGCATTGAGGCTACAGGGACACAGGCAGAATTGCTGCAAGCTTGTCCGTTATATGAAACCCTTTGGAATGCGCATATTGCATCCCGTGACAGCGCAGAAGGAGGTGCGGGCTGTGCTTGAAATTTTGAGAAAGTTCTTCCGCTTCTGTGATGAACGGGAGCGCAGCGAGTTTTACCGCTCCATCGTTCTTGGCGTATTGGCGGCGCTGTTTTCGGCGCTGAAAATTCCGGCCATCGGCGTAATGCTGCAAGCAATTTTGACGGACGGCGTGACCGCCAAAACGATTTTGCTTTCGTTGGCTGTCATGCTTATATCCGTCATCGGTTCATCGATCCTCAAATATCGCGCCACCGCCTTGCAGACGGACAGCGGCTACTGCACGACCGCTAACAAGCGCGTACAGATTGCCGAGCATCTGCGGTATCTTCCCATGGGCTATTTCAACGAGAACAGTCTCGGCGCTATCACCTCCGTCACCACCAACACCATGGATAATCTCTCCGGCGTGTCCACCCGCGTGGTCATGCTCGTCACGGAAGGCATCTTCTCCACGGCGGTGATGACCCTCGCCGTATTTCTCTTTGATTGGCGAGTCGGACTGCTCATTGTTGCCGGTCTTGCCGTTTACTACGCCGTGAATCACGCCTTGCAGATCAAATCCGAGCAAACGACCCGCCGCAAATTTACCGGAGACACGGCAGTGGTGGAGCAGGTGCTGGAGTTTATCAAGGGAATTGCCGAAGTGAAGTCCTACTCCCTGATCGGCCGGTACAACCGCAGGCTGAACGACGCCATCGAGGAAAATGTGGATGCCAACATCGACATGGAGCTGAAGCTTATGCCGCTGATGCTGACGCAGAATGTGGTTGCCAAGCTCATTGATGTGGGTGTCGTGGTGCTGTCGCTTGTGCTTTACACAAATGGCCGCATGGAGCTTCTCAACTGCGTCATGCTCTGCATCTGTTCCTTCCTGCTCACGGAAGGTCTGGAGCAAGCCGGCACACAGTCGAGCCTGCTGCGGGTGGTGGATACCTGCGTGAATCAGGCAGCGGACATTCTGAACCTTCCTGCCATGGATATTTCCGGCGCAGAACTTACGCCGGAGCTCCATGATCTTCATGCAGATCACATTGCGTTTTCCTATGGCGAAAAGCAGATTATCAACGGAGTCACACTGGACATTCCAGAGCGGACAACAACGGCCATCGTCGGGCCTTCCGGCGGCGGCAAGACCACGCTCTGCCGTTTGCTCTCCCGCTTCTGGGATGTGGATGCCGGGCAGGTCACGCTGGGCGGCCACGATGTACGCGAGTACGACATGGACAGCCTCATGCGGAATTTCAGCTTCGTGTTTCAGAATATTTATCTGTTCCATGACACGATTGCCAACAACATCCGCTTCGGACAGCCGGACGCACCGATGGAGCAGGTCATCGCAGCGGCGAAAAAAGCTCGCTGCCACGACTTCATTATGAAGCTGCCGCAGGGCTACGAAACGGTGATTGGCGAGGCGGGAGGCTCCCTTTCCGGCGGAGAACGCCAGCGGCTCTCCATCGCCCGTGCCATGATGAAGGACGCCCCGATCGTTATTCTGGACGAAGCCACCGCCAATGTGGACCCGGAGAATGAGCAGGAGCTGATGGAGGCTATCCAAAAACTGACGCAGGAGAAAACCGTCATCATGATCGCCCATCGCTTGAAAACCGTCCGCCATGCGGATCAGATCCTTGTGGTGGACAAGGGACAGATCGTTCAGCGCGGCATACACGATGAACTGATAAAGCAGGACGGCATCTACCACCACTTTATCAGTGGGCGTGAAAAAGCCGTCGGCTGGAAGCTGTAAAACAAGTATTGCCCTCTGCGGATTCATTTCCGTGGAGGGCGTTATTTTTTTACCCTTTTGAACCCTAACAAACAGGACTTTTTTCTGGGTATAGCGAGAATTGCTGTTCTCAGAGAGGAGCCATGACTATGAAGAATGAAGAACGAACGCAGATTGCTGAGTTGCAGCGCCAAGGCTAGCCGATATGGCACAGAAGCAGAGGCTTGAAATAATCAATCGTATTATTTTTCTATATGCGGAGGATTATTATTTATCAAAACATTTGGATGAAGATACAATTAGGATCCTACAGGAACCCGCAAAATTGCTTCAAGATCCTGTTACAACTGATCCTAAGCGAAGTCTCAGGAACGCTGTTAAAGATTATGATTTAAGAAGGGATATTTGCCTTCCAAATCTTTTTTCAAAAGAGTATTCGGTGAAAACTGATGATTAAAAGACTAACTATTAAAAGTCAAGACCCAAAATGAAAAATTCCGTCTACCGACCGCTGCCCCTGACAAACAGCATTCAAATGCTGGAATCAGAGCAGCGAGGGCGACGGAGAGAACAGCAAAGCAAGCCCAGCCAGCCCTCGTACGAACAGGATAGCATTTGAATGCTTCGGTTCGTCAAGGGTTCGCTGCGCCAGCTAAGTGGTTCTTGGATTTGGCTCAGGCTCTGGAGAAAATCAGGCAGCTGTAAGATATGTTTTTCCAGACTTCTGCAAAGCGTAGATCAGCCGCACGAGTTTCTTTGTGGCATGGGATAATGCAACATTGTAGTGCTTTCCTTCAGCACGTTTCTTGGCAAGGTATTCAGCAAAGACGGGATTCCAGTGGCAGACGTACTTGGTTGCGTTGTAGAGGGCGTATCGCAAAGTGGTGATTTTATATTTCATCTTTTCAAGAGAAAAAAGATATCTTCAACGGAGTGCGTGGATATAATAGAAGGTATCGTATATGAACATCTAGCTGTAAGTTACTATTCAAGGGGAAATCAGTCGTGGCTATCAAATTTATTTTCAAATACTGTGTTCCTATTGACAAATGGAAATCTCCCTGATATAATAACATAGTTATCGAATAACGCTGTTACCGAATGGAGATGGACAAATGCAATTACGAAACGATCAGCTCGCCGAAAGAATACTGGAGGCAGCGAAGTCCGAGTTTCTTGAAAAGGGCTATCGTCAGGCATCGGTACGCAGCATTGCCGCTTCCGTCGGCGTAACGACCGGTGCGCTTTACCGCTACTATGCCAACAAAGAAGCGCTGTTCGACGCTCTGGTATCCGGCCCCGCCGACTACCTGTATGACCAATGCAAGTCCTTCAGCGAAGCATATTCCAGACAGGAGTTGGATGAGCAGCTGGCGAACCTTCCCGAGCTTACCCGCGATTCAGACGGCGGTACGAGTGATTTTCTGAAATACATTTATCAGAACTATGATGCCTTCAAACTTATTGTCTGCTGTTCAGCCGGAACAAAATACGAAGATTATCCGGAGCGCCTTATTGCGATCGAGACGGCATCCAGCGCCGCATTGGTTCATTTGATGCAGAAGGCCGGGCGACTCAGCTCTGACTTGGACGATACGATGATCCACATTGTGGTAAGTTCCATGTTCACCGGCATATTTGAGATCATTGCACATGATGCACCAGTGGATGTTGCCCTGCGGCATATCTCGATCTTGCAGGATTTTTACACTTCCGGATGGTACAAAATTTTGGGGATCTTATGATCCTTAAAATTTTATGCATCAGTTAGAGTAGGCTAACCAGCGCCAGTTAAATCAAGCCGCGCACTCTGCGTAAGCGGGATTTATATAAATTCAGGAAAGAGAGGAATACTCCCATGCAAAAGCTAACCGACCTCAGGGAGGGACAGAAAGCCAGAATCATCGGCATTACCGGCGACCGGCGTTACCTTTCCCGCATCACCTCTATCGGGCTGAACATCGGCTGCCCGTTGGAAATGCTCCAAAATGTTAAAAACCGTCCCGTTCTGGTTTACGGACGCGACACGATGATCGCACTGAACCGGGCGGAATCCGAACGGATACAGGTGGAGGTGCAGGCGTGATGGCAAACGAAAGAAAAATCGCCCTTCTCGGTCAGCCGAACTCCGGCAAATCCACTGTTTTCAATACCCTGACCGGTGCGCACCAGCACGTCGGCAACTGGCCGGGCAAAACCGTGGAGAAGGTCGAAGGTGAGTTTACGCGAAACGGTGTCAAATACCTTGTCGCTGATCTTCCCGGCACCTACAGTCTGTCCGCCAACTCCGATGAGGAGATCGTGACCCGCGATTATATCGCCTCCGGCGGTGCGGAGCTGACCTGCATCCTTGCCGACGCCTCGCAGCTGGAGCGCAGCCTGTTCATGCTGGCGGATTATGCAGGCATCAATACCCCTGCCATGCTGGTTCTGACCATGACGGATGTCTCCAAGGCGCAGGGCAAGTCCGTGGATGCAGAAAAGCTATCGCAAAAGCTGGGCATCCCTGTAGTTTCCCTGGTGGCTCCGGACAAAAAGAGCTACGGTTCTTTTTATCAGGCATTGGAAGAATCAATGAAAGCTCCGAAGCGGCTGTCGGCGAATGCGCTTACCGCATTATATGAAAGCGGCGGACAGAAAGCGGCATATGAAAAGGCCCTTTCTCTGGTACCCGCAGACGGGATCGATCAGTATTCGCCGGCATGGCTGGCGGCAAAGCTGCTGGAGGGAGATAGCGTCGTGGCACACAAGGTGTCCGCAGTTTCCGATAAGGAAGCTGTCAAAGCGTTTCTTGCAGGAAATCCCGATGGCAGCCTTTATACCAGTGACTGCAAATTCGCCTGGATCGAGAACATTCTCTCCGGCGTCGTGACAAAAACGAAGAAGGATTCCCAGCTTCTCACCAGATTTGACCGCGCTGCTATCTCCAAGCGCTGGGGCAAGGCAATCGCCATCGGCATTGTGTTGCTGGGGATTATCCTGTCCATGGTGGTCGCCGCGCCTATCATGACTGTCGGCGGACAAATTCCAACCCTTTTGTACCCACTCGTGGAAAGCATAGGGCTGCCTGCGTGGCTGACCTCGTTCATCAACGGCACCATCGTTACGGCGCTGGGCTGGGTATTCTCCATGGCAGGCTTCGTGTTCGGCATCAATCTCGTGTTCGGCCTGCTGGAAGAGGTCGGCTACATGGCGCGTGTGTCCTATGTGTTTGACAATACCATGAACAAGCTGGGACTCCAGGGCAAATCCATCATGCCCATGCTGGTCAGCTTTGGCTGCACCATCGGCGGTGCAGCGGGAACCCGTGTCATCGATTCCTACGGTCAGCGCATCCTGACCATCGCCCTTGCATGGGCGGTGCCCTGCGGCGCGACCTTTGCCGTGATCCCGGCGCTCGCCTCCTCGATCTTCGGCGGCATGGGCGCGATTGGAGTCATGCTGCTGATCTTTGCCATTATGTTTTTACATATCATGATCACCGCCAAAATCTTCGGGCGCAAGCTCAGCCCGGTGGAGGATCGCACAGGACTGATCATGGAGCTGCCGCCCTATCATAAGCCCCGCTGGGGAAGTCTGCTTCGCACCACTGTTGTACGTGCATGGGACGTGTTCAAAAAGGCGTTTGTGGTGGTGGTCGTTGTGGCCGCCGTTTTCTGGGCGCTGACCTATTCCGGCAGCGGCGATATGACAGGAAGCGCACTCTATAAATTCGGAAAAGCCATCGAGCCTGTGACGAAATTTTTCGGTATGGGTTGGCAGACCTTCCTTGCCTTCGTATCCTCTATGATCTCCAAGGAAGCGGTGCTCGGCGTGACCAGCGTCCTATTCACCGGTGCGGGTTCTATCTGGGAAGCAACGGCTACCGGTGCGGCAGATGCCAATATCGGTCAGATCATCGCCGCATCCATCTCCAAGCCGGAGGCACTGGCGTTTATTCTTGCCGTCAATTTTAATGTTCCCTGCCTAATGGCGCTGAATGCCACGCTGCATGAGACACATTCCGCAAAATGGACGGTACGCATTGCCCTGTACTACATTGCCACCGCGCTGATCATCTCCTGCCTGACCTATCATATTGCAGGGTTGTTCTTCTGAGGAGGCGGTAGCCATGTCCCTTTTGGAACTTCTGGACGCGCCGGGCATTCATTCCACGGCGCAGCTTGCCGCCGAACTCGGTACGACGCCGGAAATGGTGGAGGCGAAGCTGGAACGGTACGCACAGCTGGGCTATGTAAAGAAAACCGTCATGTCCGCCGATTGCGGCGGGAACTGCAAAAAATGCCATGGGTGCAGCGGGCTGAAAAGCAGTGCTGCTTCCGTAGTTTACTGGGAAAGGGTGAGATAAGATGCAGGCTGTCTGGATCGCTTTGACGGTTCTGATCGTTGGTGGGTGCATATGGTCGCTGCTCCGGCGGTTCACGAGCAAAAAGACCTGCTGCGGAACGGAAAAGCAGCCGCGCATCCGGGTCAAAAAGCTCTCCGCTCCCATTGGCAGCCTGACCGTAAAGATCAGCGGGATGCGCTGTGAAAACTGCCGCCGCAGTGTAACGGCGGCACTGGATGCACTGGATGGTGTTGCCGCAAAGGTCAGTCTGGAAAACGGCACGGCAAGAGTCTCCTTTGAGCGTCCACTCAGTGATGAAGAACTGGCACAGGCCGTTGAATCCGCCGGCTTCGATGTGTTGGAGATCCGTCACTGACGGCAATAATACGAACCATGCAGGAGTATCCGTCGGGTGCTCCTGCATAGTTTTGCTCGGAAAGATTTATAATATTTGACAACTAAAACGATAGCCTGTCTTGTGGGCACTGACATTGGTTTTTGCTTCCTATAGTGTGCTAACTTTTTTCACCCCACTTGTGTCACTTTATTCATAACGAAAAAACCGTCTGGTTTCAAAAGGAACCAGACGGTTTTATATTTCGAGTCATATGATAATAAGTTGAACACATCTCTTTTTCCGTGGAGGGCGTTATTTTTTTGCCCTGTCGCACCCTGACAAACAGGACTTTTTTCTGGGTATAGCGAGAAGTGCTGTTCTCAGAGAGGAGCCATGACTATGACGAATGCAGAACGCAGCCGTATCGTTGAACTGCAACAGAAAGGCTACGGATACAAGAAAATCGCAACGATAACGGGATTACCGCAGAATACCGTAAAGTCCTACTGTTCCAGGCACCCCGTGCAAGTTAATCTTACCGAGCAGGACGGTTTGTGCCGGAACTGCAAAAAGCCGCTTGAGCAGACACCTCATAAGCGGAAAAAGAAGTTCTGCTCGGATGTTTGCAGGATGACATGGTGGAACAATCATCCCGAACTAGTGCAGCGCAAAGCGTACTACACAGTTACTTGTGCTCATTGCGGAAAGCAGTTTGAAAGTTACGGTAATGCTCACCGTTGGTTCTGTTCCCGTGCCTGTTACGCTGAGTTTCGCAGAAAGGAGCCCAGATATGACTGATTACGAAAAACGGCTGATGGCCTATCAAACGGCTATGGCGCTCGCCCGGAGTATGCGTTCCAAGGGGCTTATTTCAGCCAAAGAGTACGCAAAAATTGATACAATTATCGCCAAAAAGTATGGCATATCTTCGGGTAGTATATTCCGCTGAAACAACTGGATATGTTCTTGATTCAGAGGTAATATGTCACACACCCGAAGGAGGTGAATCAAATGGAGAGAATTGTAGAACGGGTTGATTCCCACATTCCGGTGCAGCCAAGAGCCTTGCGTGTGTGCGCCTACGCCCGTGTTTCCAGCGGCAAGGATGCCATGCTGCATTCCTTATCCGCCCAGGTCAGCTATTATAGCAATCTGATACAAAACCACAGCGGCTGGCTGTACTGCGGCGTTTACAGCGATGAAGCAATGACCGGTACCAAAAGCCAGCGGAATGATTTTCAGCGTATGATTGAGGACTGCCGCAAAGGAAAAATCGACCTCATCATTACAAAGAGCATTTCTCGCTTTGCAAGAAATACGGTGACGCTGCTCCAAACAGTTCGTGAGCTGAAAAGCATGGGCATTGATGTCTATTTTGAGGAGCAGCACATCCACACCATAAGCGCAGACGGAGAGCTGATGATGACCATCCTGGCATCCTACGCACAGGAAGAGAGCCTGTCAGCCAGCGAGAATCAAAAGTGGCGTGTGCGAAAAGCCTTTGAAAACGGTGAACTGATTAACCTGCGTTTCCTGTTCGGCTACAGCATCACCGCAGACGGTGTTCAGATTAACGAGAAGGAAGCCGCTGTTGTCAGAGAGATATTTTCACGGTTCAACGGCGGCGAAAGCATGAGTTCTATCAGCCGTGATTTGAATGCCAGGGGTTATAGGGGTGCGCTCGGCGGCAAATGGTGTGCTGAACGGATGCGAAATACATTGTCAAACGAAAAGTACCTCGGCAATGCGCTGCTGCAGAAGCGTTACCGCAACAATCATATCGAAAAGAAGCTGGTGGCAAACAAGGGTGAACTGCCGATGTATTATGCAGAAGGAACCCACGAGCCAATTATTGACTCTGCCACATTTGAACAGGCCCAGGAACGGCTTCGTAAGATAGCACTGCAGACGGCAAACCGGAAAAAGCCGTCACGTTCAGCTTTTTCTGGCCTTATCCGCTGTGGCATTTGCGGCAATACCTATAAGCGTGTTACATACAGAGGCAGACATTTCTGGAATTGCACCACATTCCAGACCAAGGGCAAGTCTGAATGCACAGCAAAGAAGATACCCGAAGATACGCTTGTTGCTCTTGCGCTTGAGGTGTTGGGCATCGACAGACTCAGCACAAAGGTGGTCAAGAGCAAAATAACGGAAATCAGAGCAGAGAAAAGCAATGTGGTCGTGTTCTGCATGGAGGACGGTTCCGAAATCGTTAAACGGTGGAAAGACCGCTCCAGGGCAGAAAGTTGGACGCCTGAAATGAAGGAGCAAGCCAGGCAGCGTGCTCTGCAAGCAAGGAGGAAAAAGGAATGAGCAGAACAGCGGCACGGTCGGTCACAGTCATTCCACCGACCATTAACCCACTGACGCATCTTTCTAAGGTGACAATGCAGAAACGCCGGGTCGCAGGATACGCCAGAGTGTCTACCGACAGCGATGAGCAGTTCACCAGCTATGAGGCGCAGGTGGATTATTACACACAATATATTAAACGAAACCCAGAATGGAAATTTGTGAAGGTCTACACCGAAATGTAAACACGAGATTTGATACAATCTGATTATTCCTATACCTTTTG
>OHES01000787.1_pt1 | contig 18781 bp, 17 predicted proteins | sample 1567371 | NCBI WGS metagenome assembly OHES01 (sample SAMEA3879533, study PRJEB24766) | human gut metagenome | biome: human-associated habitat; feature: feces | place: USA | collected 1985/1987 | reverse complement strand
TAACTTGTACACTTTTTATAGTTATTACTGTGTAAAGCTATTTTAGGACAAGTCATTTCAATACTTATTTTTCCGTCTATTCTCCATTATCGTTTCAAAATTTTCTTGCCCCCATTGTTTCAACTGCTCTAAATGAGGGATTAAAGTTTCTCCAAATTCAGATACATAATATTCCACTTTGGGTGGTACTGAGGGATATATTTTTCTACCTACTAATCCGTCCGTCACCAATGAACGTAAGACAGTAGAAAGCATCTTTTCCGATATAGAGGGAATTGTTTTGTATAGTTCATTGAAACGTATTACTCCATTCTCATGTAGCTTCAATAGGACAACTAAAGCCCATTTGTCACCCAGCCATTCCAGTATAGGGGAAGCAGAACAATAATCATAATCTAACTTTTTTCGCATTTTTTCCGTCCTTGAATACATTGATATTGAGAAAAACTAACTCAAACGTAAGTGGCTGACAGATAGTATAGTTCTTCTTTATTCAAAAAGAACGTCCTAACTTCGCAGCACAAAAATACGGAAAATAACGAATTCCAAGTGCTTAATTTATAATTATATGGAACTATTACATTTTACGGGACAAGTATGGCGACCACCATACGAAGCAAGTTCCCAACTCTTACAGGTAACAGCCGGATGTACTCACAACAAGTGTAAATTTTGTAATTTATATCACGGAACAAAGTTTCGTCTATCTCCCATTACGGAAGTCGAAGAAGATTTGAAAGTGATACAAAGTTACCAGCCCAAAGCCCGACGAGTATTTTTAACGGGGGCTAATCCATTTGTGCTAAGTTATAACAGGCTGCTGGATTTAGGTCTTCTAATCAGGAAATATCTTCGTCATTGTGAAAGTATCGGTATGTTTGCCCGGATTTCAGATATTAAGCCAAAAACAGTAGAGGAATTGAAGAACCTGCGTCATTTAGGTTTTGACGGTATCAGTATTGGAACAGAATCGGGCGATGATAATACATTGGCAGTAATGAACAAGGGATATACGGCTAATGATATTATCGAGCAATGCAAGAAGCTGGAAGAAGCAAATATCAGATATAACCTCGTGTATCTGACAGGGCTTGCAGGAAAAGGCAAGGGAGAGCGGAACGCTATTAATACTGCCAATGTATTCAATCAGTTACACCCATTTACCGTAAACTTTGTATCACTGACCGTATTTTCCGAATCAGAATTATACAAGGAAATACAACATGGTTCTTTTGTAGAAGCTACCGAACACGAAAGGTTGCTGGAACTACGGACTTTCATTTCAAGACTTCATATAAAAACAACTTTATTAGGAAATACGATATCAAACACTGTCCCGTTTGTCGGAATGATACCTAATGATAGAGTTAGAGTTCTTAATGAACTGGATTCGGCTATAAAAAATGCTGGAGAAAAAGAATTAAGGCGATATAGAGATAGTATTAGGTCTTTATAATCAACTCAAAGATATTCTATGCAATTTGTAGATAAGATATTGTTCCAAATCAATACAGAGATAGAAAAGCTCGGTATAGATGATTGTATGGGCATTGACAGTGCTTTGCATATGATGCGTTTTATTCAGCCTTTATGTGATGAATTGAGAAAATACATATTAGCTTATCAGTTTGCTGATGAAACGGAAGAAATCTCTTTTTTTAAGGAGTATAAGCCGTAAGTATTGAGCAAGTATTTGTATTACAATAAAATATATGTCATTGAGAGTAAATATCCTACCGGTAGTGATATTGCACAAAGAGAGTATTTATATAAAGAATTGGATAGTTTGACGTTTTATTTCAGTAGGAACTTGGACTTTTACTCAGTATTACCGTTCTATCTACTTATTTGGATAGGTATTATTTTACCCGAAACCAAAACGATTTACGAATATGTACAGACAGTTCCCATATTGATAAAGACCCTCTATATTCAACCGGATATGATTTTAAAGTGGCTAAAATTATTACCAACGAACTGTTGAAAATCTATTTGACTAACAGATTGCAAGAATTGGAGCGTATTGTACAGCGCAAAGCGGATAACGGACAGGTTGTAGAAACTATTTTGCGTTGGACTGGCTCTAAAAGGGCGTTGGTAGAACTGATTTATGCTTTAGAAGCGAATGGGGATTTTAATAAAGGAACGGCTACTTTAAAAGAGATTGCAGGATATTTTGAAAATGTGTTCAGTATAGATATTGGTGATTTATATCATTCTTATTTGGAAATGCGAAGCCGTAAAATAAATAGAACTCGGTATTTGGAGACATTGCAAAAAAGTCTGCTCCGAAGAATGGATGAAAACGATACATGATGCGAGTTTTATTCTTTTCGCAAGTAATTATATTCTTGCAATAAATAAACCATTCAGTATTTCAATCAATATTGAATGGTTTATTGTTTTCATTCAATCCTGCCATATTGAAATCTTGCTTTCAATCAATCAAGCTATCAATATTTCAATAAAACAAGATTGCAGAATTACAAAAATAAACTCATCGGTCGGGGAACGCCCAGCGGCAAGGGGCGGGACCACCCCATAGCCGTCAGGCTAAGCCTATTTACATTGAAATAAAGTTAAAAATCTTTCGATTAGAGCTTTTTTTACCCCATTCCTTTTGGGAACAGGGTTTGATTTCGTATTTTTCAGCATGACAAAGAACTATTAAGTTTTTTCGATTAAGGCGAAGTGTCAAGTGGCTAAACTTAGGGCATTTCGCCTTTTGACTTCAAAGTTAATCAATATTACGGTTCTGTGAATCGGATAAATAAATCAATATAAGACAACTTTTTGTTTTTTCTTTCAAGATAATGATTCATTGACACCATATCAATGAGTTTCCTGAAATTTTTATAAGCCTCTTTTTCTTCCTCTTCAATGACTAGGCGTAGGATTGCAAAGTTACTCCATAATGTTTTCATGCATTTATGTATGCTTAATAGTTTCCTTCCTTTGTGGTAATAGTATGCATTAAGCAAATTAGCCAATGCAGAACAAGCAAGGATCAATATGAGTTTTGCATAAAACACACATAGGAATCTGTACACCTTCATCGTTGGTATCTGATGGATTCCACAAGTCGATTTCCATTGCTTAAAGATCAATTCTATTTGCCATCTGATATGGTACAGGTCTTGTATATCTTTGGCCGGAAGGATATAAGCCGGCACATTAGTTATGAATAAATTAAGTTTGAAGCGCAGCTTGGAATTTTCACTGATGTTGTCCTTTCTCCTCTGATTAGCTTTTTTTAGTTTATCCAGCCGTTGGTTGTAAGCCTTCTCAGAAGCTAGACTGATACATAAACGTGTCATTACTCTTTCTTTATTTCCGATATATACAATCATTTCCAAGTAAGGAATAGAATACTTTCTCATCTTCTCATAGATTCTTTTGAAATTAATTTCTTCTCCATGAAAATCAAAAACAGACAACGAAGGCATTAAACGATAAATATAAAAGGCTTCTCTTTGCTTTATCCTTTCAATCACAGCAAGGCTACAATACCCCAAGTCTCGAATAATTAAATCACCGGCTCCAATACAGTCTAAACTTTCTTTGGCGTCTGTTATATCATTACGGGTACCATCAGTCAAAACCAAATCTACGATAGATGCACTTTTAATGTCATACTCAAATTGAATACTGATACCAGCTTTGGAAGTTTTGACGTTTCCACCTGTCCCCCGATAATACTCTTTCAGAAAATCAGGCAAGATGAATTTAGTGGAATCTTTTATTCTTACTCGCTCAAAATTTGACAAATAGGATTTTTCCAGAGAAATAGAAATGTAATTCGCAATCAGATGCGACAAGATTGATTTTACAAAAGATTGAGCTGATACATTGAAGCACTCATCTATAGATTGCTTAGAAGCATAAACACCAAAAGTCTCAAACGAGTAGATACCCGTTTGAGACAATGAATATTTTCCCGTATTTAAGGAAGCACAGTATAACAACATGTCTATGAATATAGAGGGAGTGATTTTTGAATTTCTCTTTTTAAAACCACTTTCCCTTGCGCAACGTTCCACCAATTCATCTGTGAGGCTTGAACGAAGAACACCCATATTTAAAACAATTTCAGAAGGATAAGAATACCTACCTTTTATTTAATAAGCTAGCTTAGCCTGACGGCTATGGGGACCACCCGTCCCGACGAGCGAAAAAATCTTTAGTTAGGAAATGTCTTTCTTTCATTGGCAACACGACTTCGGAGTGAATTTGCCCAAGGTGTTTTGCGGCACGGAAAACAGATTTGTGTGCCACAAATCACACCTTGCTGTTATCTGACGATAACATGATTTCAACGATATTTCTGAAGTATTTTGTGTAATAGCAAATAAGAGTGTATATTTGCTATTATCACCTTAAAGAAAAATATTGTTTTATGAAAGTTTTTATAAGTTGGTCTGGAAATAAGAGTCATCATGTAGCATTAGTCTTTCGTGATTGGTTGCCTTCTGTTATTCAATCAATAAAGCCATATGTTTCATCAGAAGACATAGATAAAGGTGCAAGATGGAGTACAGATATTGCAACAGAGTTAGAAAACTCCACATTTGGAATTTTATGTGTAACTAAAGATAATATAAATGCTCCGTGGTTATCTTTTGAGGCTGGTGCTTTATCCAAAACAATGGATAAGTCATTTGTTAGTCCTTTCTTGTTTGATATTAAGAGGTCAGAAGTTGACGGACCTATTTTACAATTTCAATCAACTATATTTCAAAAAGAAGATATTCATAAATTATTGAAAAGCCTTAATAAAGCATGCGGGGAAGCTAGTATTCCTGAAGCCATGCTTAATAAGGCTTTTGAAGTTTGGTATCCGACATTGGAAGAAGAATTAAATAAGATAAAAGGTATTCAAGATGAAACAGAGGTAACAGATTCCCCAAAAGATTTGTCACCTGCTTATTCTGAAATATTAGAAGAAATTTTGGATTTATCTCGTAATAACCAAAAACTATTGAGGACTACAGACCCTAAATTGTATGAAAGTTTGGAACAATTAAAACTTTTGGCACAAGAACAGATAGAAAGAACAGAAAGAAATTCTGAACTGGAGTTGAAACGAACAGCAAGAAGATTTCAGCCCATGTTTTTAGAAGAATTAATTCACGTAAGCAATAGGGGAAGAAAAAATCCATTTGGATTTTTAATAATTTTAAGTCAATTAAAAAGGGATTTTCCATGGATATACGACAGCGGAAAAGAACTTTTGGCAATATTAAAGTCGAGAAGTAATAAAGATACGAAAGTGGAAGCGATTGAAAATTTTCAAGAAATGATTGATTTTACATTTCAACATCCTTTAATGAGAGATATGCTTGGGAAAAAAGATTATTGGGGTTATATGAAAGATTTCCCTTATGTGCTTCGTAAATATGTTGATGAATTAGGACTTGTTTTTCTTTAACATTAAGCTCTGTTGCAAAAAATGAGGTGCATTCTTATTGCACCCCATTTTTTTAGTTCTTATTTAATCTTTGAGCCAACATTTCCATGTCACTGCTAACCTTCAAATCGGTAATCCTCGCATAAATTTGAGTGGTTCTGATGTTGGTATGACCTAAAATCTTAGATACAGTTTCAATGGGAACACCGTTTGCGAGCAGTACCGAAGTGGCACACGAATGGCGCGCAACGTGGTAGGTCAAGGTCTTTTCAATTCCGCAAATGGCTGCGATTTCTTTTAAGTAATCATTCATTTTCTGATTGCTGATAACTGGTAAAATCTTACCGGTTGGCAATTTATGTTTGTACTTTTCCAATATGGCTTTGGGTATATCCAGCAATCGGACGGTAGATGTAACATTTGTTTTGTGTCTTTTCCGTATAATCCACAAATTACCGTCAAATCCGGTGCGAATGTCCTCCTGCCTTAACTCGCATACATCAATGTAGGAAAGTGCAGTAAAACAGTAGAATATTTTAATTTTATCTATTGATTAATAGATATTTAGAAGAAAGAGAAAGAACAATGGGTAACGATATAGAAATGAGCGAACTACTTTGGTCTGCTATGTTTTTCCATTGTTTCAAATAACCATAGTACAAAGATAAATAAAATTTCAGATATATGGTATCTTTCGTTCTTAATTCAATTATTCTTTCTAAAAACAGAGGGTTGCTTTTCAAAATGCTTTTTGAAAAACTTATTGAAAGCACTTTGAGTTTCAAAACCTAACAAAAAAGAAATTTCAACCAATGATATATTCTCTTTAAGGTATTTGGTTGCCAATTCTTTTCTCACATCATCAAGAATTGTTTGATATGAAGTGTTTTCAGATAATAACTTTCGTTGAAGAGTACGATCACTCATATTCAAATCACGAGCAGTACTTTTCAAACTGAGGTTTATTCCCGGAACGGTTTGAAGTATATACCTACGGACAACGGATGAAACTGATTGCTGCTGTTCTTGTTTAAGTAGCCCAGAAATTAACTGCTCGGCTATAAGCAGCATTTCGGGATTTGCATTGGTAATATGGGTTTCAAGTATCTCTTTATCAAAAATCATCATAAACGGCTTATCGAACTTTACCGGACATTGCATCAAAGTTTCCAGTAAATCAGGTGTAGTTTCTTGCTTGTATGGGGAATGTACCGATACAGGAGTAATATGTTTCCCGGTCAAAGCATAGATAAGTTGAAGTATGATACCATATTGAGACTCGTAAACATGCCTTGTTGCGATTGGATAGTTTTCTGAAAATTTGTCTGCGACTTTCATTGAATGATAAAAATATCGTTCATCAGAATGGTTGCTAAACAAACATATCGTATTGACGGCAGGAGCATAAAGAGGTGATTTTTGAAATACATCTTTCAAAGTACGGCAGTTCTGATATACATTGAGTATTACTCCCATTATGGACACGGGAAAGTTAAAACCCATTTTAAGTCCTATTCGTATGTTAGGTCTTTGACTTGCCATATATTCGAGAGATTGACCTACAATGCTGCTATCAATCTTATTTGTCGCTTTCTCAAATAATGAACTATCAATACCTAATACGCTAAATACCTCTGCTTCGTCCATTTCAAGCAAGCTTACCTGTCGTAGTATAATATTAAATGTCCCTGCTGTTATATACATTATTCAAATATTGGCGTGATTGGACAAATTTATGGCTTAAATTTCAATTCTCCAAATACTAGGCAAAGTAACTTTGCAAATAAATTGTAAAACAATAAAATCAAAGATTATGAATGAATTAAAACTAATTGTAAGCCTGTTCCCTATTATTTTTATGCTCCACGAATTTGAGGAGATTATAGGCTTCAAACATTGGGTCACTAAAGACGGGGCATGGATTGCGAAAAAGCACCCAAAAGTAGCTAAACAAATTTCTTTTTATGAGCGATTGTCAGTTCCAGCATTTGCATTAGCAGTGTTGGAAGAATTTATAATTATTGGCATTGTAACCGTTTTGGCTTTAACATTACAATGGTATAATGTGTGGATTGCTGTCTTTTCAGGATTTTCACTTCATATTTTAATCCACATAGGTCAATGGATGATAGTTAGAAAATATATCCCTATTATTATTACATCTTTGCTCTCAATACCGTATATTATCTGGGGTATCAATAGTATCGTTCGTTCATTTGCCGTTATTGAGATTGTGACATGTTTTATTGCAGGGGTATTTGTTGCTGTTTTAAATCTATTTTTTGCTCATAAATTAGCATCTAAATTTGATAGATATATGAAAAATAATTTGTGAATGAACAAATTCATCCTAAATAATAGTTACAATGAATCAGTTATCCGAACAGAGATTTTTCCGACTATTGTCGGAATACTCACAGAAAGAATTTGCCGTACATGATTTAACGGCTGCATTACAGGAACTTGCCAACCATTTGGCAAGCATTGCTATAAGTGAACAAGATTATGCAGTATTATTACGCTACTTCTCTTTTGGACTAAACAGGCTCAAATCGCATCGTGTGCAATTTGAGCAGGGGGAAAAATACTTTGCTATTGCTAATTGATGAAGCAATAGGACTTGTAAATACAGAAATTCGCATACTCAATATGCGAATTAAATATCCGGTTCAGTTCCAAAACCGGAAGGATAAATTTCCACTCTCACCGCTTCATCTTACAGATGAAACCTATCTTATAGAAATCATGGAACTGGTTAGTGGAATATTTTTATCTGAAAGAGTTGTAACCCATAACGGAACAAAATCGCCACTTACAGAAATCGGTAGAGCGTTTGAATACCTCTTTAATATCAAATTAGGGGATATTCATAAGAAGCATGAGAATGTAATTTGCCGGAAAGCCAACAAACGCACAGAGTTTTTGGATATACTTCGGAAAGCCATTTCCGAAGAAAGTGAGAAGAAAGGGTATCTGTAAATCAATTATTTACCAACTATTCTTAGGGGTGTAGTATATCTACTCCCCTAACTTATTTACACTCATTTGCCGAACTTTGCTTCATCAATCGGTTGAGAACAATAATGTAAAACTAAAAAATGAAGCAAAATGTATGTAGATAATGAAAACTTCGATAAGTGGATGGAGAAGCTATCGAAGAAACTCAACGAAGTTGGGCAAGACCTGAAATCACTTATCAATACTGACAAGGTAATGGATGAGAACGACAAACTTTTAGATAATCAGGACTTGGCGTTTCTATTGAAAGTATCTTTCCGAACCTTGCAACGGTATCGGGCAAGTGGCAAACTCCCTTACTTCACGATAAGTCATAAGACCTATTATCGTTCGGCTGACATTCGGGCATTTGTTCAAGAAAATGCCGATTGTAAGACCTATGAACGGTTCAAAAAGGAAAATCAACTCGATAAGCAAACCGAAGCAAAACAAGATGGGTAATGTTACCGCCTGATGAAGTGCCACTGCTCCCCATTTAGCAGAAACCGCCTCGCCCTGTGGCTCGGCTCATTTCGCTAAATGAAGCAAGAGGGAACCGGACAAGTCCTGTTCTTCCCTCTTGCCCTGCGGGGAAAAGCCTTCGGTTTTAACAGGTTACAGTCGTAACCGTTTATAACAGTGATTATAAGTCGAAAATGTATTTCGCTTATAATCAACTGAATGAATCTCACTTTCTTTATAAAAAAGTTATAATCATGGATAAAACCAGTAATATATCCACACTCACCACTATCGGCATAGACCGACAGACAGGAAAGCTAATAGATAAACTCTGCAAACGCTATTCGCTGAAAAAGGGGGAAATAGTCCGCTTGGCATTTGTCTATATTGATAAAGCGTGTATCAATCCATCCGAAGCCCCCGAATCAGTAAAATCGGAACTGGCGAAGATAAACAAACGGCAGGACGACATTATTCGCTTCATTCGACATTACGAGGAAGAACAACTGAATCCAATGATACGAACCGCTAATTCTATAGCCGTTCGGTTTGATACCATTGGCAAGGCATTGGAAACACTTATCCTTTCTCAATTAGAATCTGGTCGGGAAAAGCAAACAGCCGTACTGCAAAAGGTAAGTGAACAATTTGGCAAGCACGCCGATGTAATCAACCAGCAGGGGAAGCAACTTACCGCCCTTTATCAGATACACCAACGGGACTATAAGAAGTTGCTACAACTGATACAACTCTATGCGGAGTTATCCGCTTGTGGTGTAATGGATAGCAAGCGAAAGGAGAACCTAAAAGCGGAAATCGTCAATTTGATAAATACATAGAACCATGCACATAGATTTTGCCCTGCCATCGGCAGGAACATATAACAATGCAGGAAGTAGCCGCCAGTTAGCTTCATACATGGAGCATGAAGACTTGGAACGGATGGAAAAAGGAATCTATACCGATGGATTTTTCAATCTGACAGAGGATAATATCTATAAATCTGCTCTGATAAAGGATATAGACGGCAATATCGGGCAACTGCTGAAAACGGATGCTAAGTTTTATGCTATCCATGTCAGCCCATCAGAAAAGGAACTTCAAGCGATGGGCAATACAGAACAGGAGAAAGCCGAAGCCATGAAACGGTATATTCGGGAAGTATTTATTCCTGAATATGCCAAGAACTTTAACAAAGGACTATCCGAAGCGGATATAAAGTTTTACGGGAAGATACATTTTGATCGTAGCCGTTCCGACAATGAACTGAATATGCACTGCCATTTGATTGTGAGCAGGAAAGACCAAACGGGCAAAAAGAAGCTATCTCCGCTTACCAACCACAAGAACACCAAAAACGGAGTAATCAAAGGTGGTTTTGAACGTGTGAACCTATTCCAACAGGTGGAACAAGGTTTTGACAAACTGTTCGATTACAACCGTCAATTATCAGAATCCTTTGAGTATGCCAATACCATGAAGAACGGTTCTATTTCCGAACAGATTGAATTACAGGAACAGGAGTTGAAAGAACCAAAACAATATTTTACTGGCGAAAATAAAAAAGAGATATTCCAATCCGGTGAAAAAGAAAACAAGACTTCTCACAATATTGATAGCAAGCGAAATGAGAATCACTCTTTTAATCAGGGAGATAATAAAAGGGGCGATTCTCTGTTATCTATCTTTTCATTGGGAGATAGTAACAACTACGATGCAACATTAGCGGAAGAATTACAAGCACAGAAACGTAAGAAGAAAAAGAGGAAAGGAATTAGAAGATGATTGAATACGAGGAACTAAGAGCCGATATAGACCGCTACCTGATGGAGCGTTTCAAATATCGTAAATCGCTTGTCTGTCTGACGATAGACAATGTTATCACCACTCGGAGAAACAGCCGGGTAGATTTGTATTTGCGTATTAGAAAGGTTGAGAGCCTATTTCCACCTGATTGCTTGATTATAGCCCGATTGAGATTTAGTAAAGAGCGAATAGGGCACGGTACGCACTTTTTTTGTTTTTTGACAGGGATAGCCTTAAAGTATGGATTCAGACATATAGGAATCGAATGTACTAATACAAAAAGCGGTGCTTTTGCCAAAAAGTTAGGCTTTTATTCCATAGATGATGAAAATTACGCAATAACAGTAATCAATCTAATGTTTTATTTTTCAATGGAATAATCTTAATTAATCCTTTCTTTATCTGAACACAAAGGTATATTCCGAGCCTGAAACGTCAATGCCAAACCCTACGGGTTTGGATAAATTTCTTCCTTTTTGTTGCACAAAAAGAGTAAATTTATCCAAAGCATTGCCTTATTCATTCTCTCTATATAACAGATGTTTATCAGATAAAAAAAGGAAAAATATGTTGATTGGGACGTGGTAGTGTAGCTAACAGCAGTCAGTTCAGTCTACTGCATACATAGTTTATTCAGATTGAAGGCAAGACTTTGTGTTGGTATCAGAAATCTCAAAATAATTAGAGTGTAAGTCTATAACATAGAACACTATGCGAATAAGCAATTTTCGCTCAGCAACTTAAGAAAGACTTAAAAAATTACTTCAAGTCTTTTTTTATGTGTACATTTGTAAATGTATAACTAAAATATTAGCAATATGATGCGATTCAAACTTCCAAGAGTTGAAAATGTATATTGGAGAAAGTCAGGGAATAAAAATATAGTTAAGCAATTGATTAAGGATGTAATAGAACTTGATTTTAATTTTATTTCTTCGCATAGAAGTTTCTCTGTAATTGAAAGCAATGAAAAGAGATATTGCTTGGTTTGTAATAACAATATCCCCGAAGGGTTTGATTATGTTATATTGACTGATAAAAAAGCAACTAAGGATAAATTAGAAAATAATGAAATCAAATTCAAAGATTGGTTAAAGCACCCCAAGTTAAAAAAATATTCTACTAATGAGATTGTAGAGTCATGGAATAATGATTTTAATTTTATAGAAGAAGATTCGCTTCAAAATAAAAATGGGTTACGTGAACCTCAAATAGCAGCCCTTTATTCAATTCTTAGCCATTTGAAAGTTTCAAAAGATGTTGCTACAGTTGTTATGCCTACAGGAACAGGCAAAACAGAGACTATGCTAACCACTTTAGTAGCCAATAAGTGTGAAAAAGTTTTAATTACAGTTCCCTCTGATGCATTAAGAAGCCAAATAGCTAACAAATTCTACAAACTTGGGTTATTGAAGGAATTTAAAATAGTTAGTGAAAAATCATTGTATCCGAAAATTGGAGTTATACAACAGAATTTTGAATCCAGTACTGATTTAGTAGATTTCTTGTCAGAATGTAATGTAGTTGTTACTACTATGGATGTGTTGTCAAACAATACAAATGAAAATTTAACTCTATTTGCAGAAAAGGTTTCTCACGTTTTTATTGACGAAGCACATCATACCGAAGCAGATTCATGGAGTCGTGTTCGTAGTTGCTTCTTAGATAGGAATATTATTCAATTTACAGCTACTCCATTTAGAAATGATAGACAACGATTAGAAGGAAAAATTATTTTTAACTTTTCACTTAGGAGGGCTCAAGAGCAAGGATATTTTAAGCCAATTAATTTTCTACCTATCAGAGAATATGATTTACAAAAAGGAGACAAATTAATTGCAAAAAAAGCTGTAGAGAAGCTACGAGAAGATATAGAAAACGGCTATAATCATATTTTAATGGCTCGCTGTCAAAACAGAGCCAGAGCCGAAGAGATTATAAAAATATACGAAGAATACAAAGACTTAAACCCTATATTAATACACTCTAAGATTCCTAACAAAAAAATAATTCTTGAAGCCATTATAAAAGGAGAGCACAAAATTATTGTGGCAGTGAATATGCTTGGAGAAGGTTTTGATTTACCTCAATTAAAAATTGCTGCTTTTCATGATATTCGAAAAAGTTTACCTGTAACTTTGCAATTTGCAGGTAGATTCACAAGAACATCAAAAGATGAAGAACTGGGGCAAGCTACATTTATAGCAAACTTAGCTGATGCAAATGTCGAAGATGAGTTGAGTGAATTATATGCACAAGATTCTGATTGGAATTCGCTTCTCTCAATTTTTAGTTCTGACGAAATAGATGAACAAGTAGATTTCAATGATTTTATTAGAGGGTTTCAACATTTAGACAGTTCTAAGATACCTTTTCAGAATATCAATTTTGCTCTGAGTACAGTTGTTTATAAAAAAGACATTAATCCTACTACTATTGAAAGTGCTGAAACGACTTGCAATTTGAAAAAATTTAAAGATGGATTCCAAAACTATGATGATTTAGAATACAAATTTTACGATTATAATTCTGAGGCAAAAACAGTTGTTGTAATTACAGCAAGTAAAAGCGATATCGAGTGGGTTAATTACAAAGAAGTTTTTGGGTTGAACTGGCAATTGACAGTACTCTATTATGATGAGGAGACAAATTTATTATTCATCCATAGCTCTGACAAATCCAGCTTGTATAAAGATTTGGCAAATGCTGTTCTAAACAATAATGCAACCTTGATAAATCAGCTTAATGTTTTTAAAACATTCTATGGTATAAAACGGGTTTCTTTACAAAATGTTGGATTGAAAGAGTTCCTGAACAAAAAAATTAGATTTACTATGAGGGTTGGTACTGATATTGAAGAAGCCCTTTCTATAGCAGAACAGCAAAGAGGTCAGAAAGCTTTTGTTTTTGGAACTGGATATGAAGATGGTACAAAAATAACCTTAGGATGTTCTTACAAGGGGCGTATTTGGAGTTATATGAAAAGTGATTTGAAAACATTCACTATATGGTGTAATACCATTGGAAAAAAACTAATAGATGAAAATATTGATCCAAATCAAATTCTAAGAGAAACGCTTATACCTAAAATTGTAACAGAGCGTCCATGCGTATATCCAACACATATTGATTGGCATGAAGATATATATTTGATCTCAGAATCAAGAATCTCCATAATAATAGGAGTTCATGAATTTCCATTAACTTTTTGTAATATTGACCTTGTTAATACGAGCGAGGATAAAAGTCTTGAATTTCAAATAAACACACCACTTTCTTCTGCAAGCTTTATGTTGGAATTATTCACAAATACAGGAAATGGTATTCCTGATTTTAAGATATCTAACACAAATGAGGCTAAATCTCAAATAAGAATTGGCACAAAAACTGTAGAATTGCTCGAATTTTTAAATGAAAATCCACCATGTATTTGGTTTGCAGACGGTTCCTCTTTACAAGGAAATGAGCATGTAGAGTTAAAACAAATTATTTCTCCATATCCTATTGCAAGGCTAATCAGTTGGGATTGGGTGGGCATAAACCTTGAAAAAGAAGCCCAAGGTGTAGTGCCTATTAGGACTGATTCTATTCAATATCGAGTTATCAGTGAACTTAAAAATGGAGATTTTGATATTATTTATGACGATGATTATTCTGGTGAGATTGCTGATGTAATTACAATAAAAGAGCTTGATAAAGAAATAAATGTCCAATTTTATCATTTAAAATTCGCAAAGGAAGGAATGGTAAATACTCGAATTGACAATTTTTATGAAGTATGCGGACAAGCACAAAAATCAGTTCATTGGAAACATATGAAGGGAACTGATTTCTTTGAACACTTATTGAGGAGAATTGTTAAAGTGAAAAATGGAGAAGAAAAATCTCGTTTAGAAAAAGGGGAAAAAGCGGATTTAGAAAGATTGTTAGGTATAGCGAAAAACAAAAAACCTATGAGTTTTGAGGTCTTTATTGTGCAGCCAAGTTTATCTAAACAAAATACCTCTGAAAGTATTATGACGCTATTGGGTGTCACAGAAAACTATCTGAAAGAGGTCGGAGATATAAATTTGACAGTAATTGTCAATCAGTAATATGCTTAAAATCAATATCCAAATACGCTTCTCTTCTTTGATAGCAGAAGTGTATTTGGGTTTTAAGATATTTATAGATTATTCAATATTGACTTCTTCTTCAGGAAATCTGCTGTTTCTTCTCCCTAGTTTGTAGATTTTGCCATTAGTTTCAGGCAGTTCATATTTTCCCTCAATCCGTTCCGCTAAATTTGTCATATCCTCATTGATTTTGGTACGGGTAACTTCCGCATAGATTTGAGTAGTTTTTATTGAAAGGTGTCCCATCATTTGACTAAGGCTTTCTATTGGAACACCTTGTGTCAGGCAGACGGTCGTAGCAAACGAGAAACGGCTCATGTGGAATGTCAGTCGTTTATCTATGTCGGCAGCTTTAGCAATACGTTTCAGTTGCCAATTCATAGAAACATGGTGTTGTAATTTGAAAACTTTTCCATCCGTTCCGGCAAACTCCGTATTTCTGTATCGTTCAAGAATACGTTTAGGAATATCCAACAGTGGGATATACGAAGTTGTTCCGGTCTTTTGCCTGTCGAGAATAATCCACAGGCTACCGTCTTCCATTTCCTGAATATTGGAATGTTTAAGATTTCGTAGGTCAATGATTGCAATTCCCGTAAAAGTCGAAAAGATAAACATATCACGGGTAAAACGCCATGTGGCAAGTTTGAGCTTCGCTTGCATCATTCGTTGTATCTCATCATTAGAGAGCCACGGACGTTTAGGAATTACCCGTTCAGAGATAAAATCAAAGAACGGGTTCTGGTGTAGTACTCCTTTATTACAAGCCCTTACAACAACTTGCCGAAAAGGGTTCATATTGGTTTTAACTGTTCGGGGTGTCATTTTTAAATCAATTTTCAGATAATGGAAATAGCTTTCCACAAATGGCGTATCAATCTTACCAAAAGGCAAATCGGAAAGATTATACCTTTCTTGAAGGAACTCTTTCATGTGACGGTAAGCATTGGTATATACCGGAAACGTACTTTCAGTTATCCGTATTCCGATACTTCTTTGCTTTTCGTCCAACAGTTCGGCAAATTCCTGCATCAAGGTATTGCGGTTTACACCGATACCACGCAACGCATTTTTAAGGGCTTCGGCAGTAACATAGCCATTGTTATTCACCATATTGTTATAGTGTGAAGATATTTCGTTGCGGAGCTTCTCCATCTGCTTATTAATAGAGACGGATTCTTTAGATTGCCCCTTTGCCGTACCTGCCTGATTGTCCCAATCATCGGGCATTATTTCCATTCCGATACTGAATGTGGTGTTCTTACCATCCACAGTGATACGTCCGACTATCGGGCAAGCTCCTGATTTCTTAGTCTTACTGGTATTGGGGTAGAATAATATAGAAAATGTGCTTCTATTGGTTTTCATTATTGTATGGAATTTATTGTTCGACATAAGTATATTTATCAGAGATACGGAGCGATAGTAATTTCATATCATTGCCTATCTTCTCATTATTGACACGTGCATAACGTTGGGTTGTCTGAATATTCTTGTGCCCCATCATCCGGCTAACGCTCTCAATGGGCACGCCTTGCGACAGGCATAATTCGGAAGCGAAAACATGCCGTCCGACATGGAAACTAAGTTTGGTCGTGATATTGCAGAGTTTGGCTATGATTTTCAACGCATAATTAATACGTCCCGGTCCTAACATGGGAAATACGTTTTCTCCTTTTGCCAGTCCTTTGTATTTCTCTATAATCTGTACGGGTATATTCAACAATTTGACATTAAACGGCGTTCCGGTTTTCTGTCTGTCGGTGGAAATCCACAGGCTACCATCTTCTTCTGTAATAATCTCTTTCCACGTAAGTTGTTTCAGGTCAATGTAAGGAAGCCCCGTAAAGGCTGCGAATACGAACATATCACGGATAAAGCATTGGCTTTTGGATTCTATCGGAGTGGATATAAGCCTTTGAAACTCTTCTTTTGTGAGTGAGCGTATTTTGAAATCGGGCTTTTTCAGTTTATAGCCAAAGAAAGGAGGATTGATAATTAATTTCCGATGCAGGGCGATACGCACGACTTTGAAAAGCACCAACATAGTACCGGAAACTGTTTCATCCGTCATTTTTCTTTCCACTCTCAAATGAAAATCGAACGCTTCGATAAAGGTCAGGTCTAACTGGTTCAGGGGTATATCCTGAACATTATACTTAACTTTCAGAAAACGTTTGACTTGTTTTCTGATGGTAACATATTTGTGGTAGGTGGCTTGGGAACGGTCTATTCCGATACGTGTTTGGAAATCCTGCATCATTTCATCAAAGAGAACGAGCAGTGTTTTTTGTGCGGTCGCAATCCCTTGAAATGCGTTCTTAACTTCTTGGGCTGTAACTGTTCCGGTACGTTCTAATATAACCCTGTAATGAGTGTGTATGGAGAGATTAATAAAATTAATCTCTCTGTTGAGTTCAACCGCTACACGACTTTTTCCGGTAGCCCTACCGGATTTTACACTCCAAAGCCGTTCTTCGATTTTCAGTTTAGAACTGAATTGGGCGATGGAGTTGCCAATCATGATTTTCCCGACAATCGGATAAACGGCATCGGGGTTTACTTCTGTTCTTTCTGTACTTCCTTCCCGTTTGAGGTAAAAGGACACTTTCAGTTCATTGTTCATAACGCTCACATTTTAAGTTCGTAAAATTACTTTCTTCGTGAGTTATTTGAACAATGTAACAAGCAGACAAACAGTGCTATAACCAGACGTTTAAGGTCATTGGTTTGCTGTGTTTTTCTCCAATCTCAATGGGTAACGATTTAGAAACGGAAAGTTTGCTCAAATATACTTTTTCCTGCAATTTCATCATCGGACACCCAAAGACACTAAAAGACGTACATTTCTATCATTCAATCAATTACCTTGCTTTTCTCTTTCTTGCTTCTACTGTAATAAGTCCGTGTAACAACTGAAAATGAACAAATCACGTACCTGCTCCAACCGTTTAGAGCTAAACTCGTGGTTGTAAATGGTGGTAATTTCTTCCATAGTCAGATAATCCCTATCGGTACGTTCAAACCTTACCCGATAACTCCCGAAAGGGTCGGCAGTCACTAAACCCGTATTCTTGGCAAAGTTTACTACCGTGCGAAAACGTTGTACGAACTTCATAGCCGTATTATGGCTGCACCCATAGTTATTCTTGATATACAACAGGAAATCTTCAATGAATACCACATTTATATCTTTAATGAGCATATCGGAAACGGAGTATTTAAACTTCATAAACTCCATAAGCCGTTTCTTTGTCAGTTCATAACGTGAATAGGTCTTGTCTGCGGTATTCATTTTGACCTTTTGCAAATACTGCTCGTTGTGCTGTTTGAAGAACTCTATCAAAGTCCGTTCCCTTGCTATCTTGCCTAAAAAAGCGTTCTTTACCAGTTCTGCGGTTACATATCCGTCTTGCGCCATTAACGCATGGTAATGTTGATGAACTGTGCTACGAATACTTTCCAGCATGGAATTGATATGTACGGCTTCTGCGGTTCTACCGGAAGCCTTGCCTAACTTCACGCTCCAGTGAGCCGGATTTATTTCCAGCTTGGTGTTAAACTGGGCTACAACTTGGTCAATAGTGATACGTGCGACAATCGGTGCGTTACCATTTTTCTTTACTGCATTTCGTTTGACGAAATAGAGTAGCTTAAAAGTACTTCTCATAATCTCTTTTTTTAGTTACAAACTTAAATTGATAAACTGAAAATGAGATGTTTGCAGTGCGGACAAATCAAGACAACAAACCGCCAATTTGGGACATTCCGTGACCTAAAATCTTAGAGGGTGGACAGGTCACGAATTGGTCACGAAAGTGTGTCTTTTTGTGACCTTTTCGTGTCTTAGGTCACAGACATTATACAAAGAAAAACTCCTACAATACCTTGATATTGTAGGAGTTGTACATTTACTGTCCATTTCTGTCCAGCGTTTCTGTGATCCGCCTGGGGCTCGAACCCAGGACCCCAACATTAAAAGTGTTGTCTCTCA
>OHES01000785.1_pt1 | contig 18835 bp, 11 predicted proteins | sample 1567371 | NCBI WGS metagenome assembly OHES01 (sample SAMEA3879533, study PRJEB24766) | human gut metagenome | biome: human-associated habitat; feature: feces | place: USA | collected 1985/1987 | reverse complement strand
TCATGCAGCATGTTTATCCCTACGGAATGCTTCCTAGTGGGGTTTACCATAAAGATGAAGTGAAAGACTCGGTTAATTTCTATGCCGTTCAGGTGGGTATCCGTAGCGGTGCGGAGAAAGATTATCAAGAACAGCTGGAAAATGGTATTCGTTTGGATAAGGAACACTATCTGCGTATATTCCCGGTTTGGTTCTCGTTTAAAGGAAACATTGCCGTACATCTTTCTACCGGAAAAGCGGCTGCTATCTGTGCCAAGATCCTGAAAGATAAAGAACTGAAAGATATTGCCGAACAACAATTGTTCTGGGTGGTAGGTAAGAATCCTTTCGGACAATCGATGATTTATGGAGAAGGCAGCAATTATCCGCAACTCTATACTGCTTTGCCGGGCGAGATGGTGGGGGAAATACCTGTAGGTATGCAGTCTTATTTCAATGAAGATTCTCCTTACTGGCCGCAGTTCAATACAGCTACTTACAAGGAAGTGTGGGGCTCCTCGGCTGCACGCTGGCTCATGTTGATCTCTGAATTCTAAAAAAGAAGAAAGTTATGAACGATACAAACATTTATTCACGTCGTAACCTCGCGATAGATATGCTACGTGCATTGACCATGTTTACCATGATCTTTGTGAATGACTTTTGGAAGGTACACGGCGTTCCTCATTGGTTAGAGCATGCCGCTTACGGAGAAGATTTCATGGGATTGGCAGACATTGTATTTCCCTGCTTTCTCTTTGCTGTGGGTATGTCCATACCATACGCCATAGAGGGCAGATATTCCAAAGGATATTCGGCAGAATCGACATTGGGACATATCTTGTCGCGTACTTTTGCCTTATTGGTAATGGGAGCCTTCATCACAAATTCAGAATATCGTCTTTCTCCAGAGGTCTGTTATCCTATCGGTGTCTACTGGTTTATAATGGCAATAGGATTTATCGGAGTGTGGAATCAATATCCGCGAACGACATCAAAGATGCAAAAGAATATCTTCCTGGCTTGTAGGATTATAGGCGTACTTGCACTGCTTTATCTGGCTTTTACTTTCCGTAATCCTAAGGGAGGAGTATTCGGCTTTTCCGGAGGCATATTGGGAGCTATCGGCTGGACGTATCTGGTGTGTGCTGTTACCTATTTTCTGACTCGTGACCGTTTGAAGTATTTGTTGCCTATCTGGATCATCTTTATTCTGATTTGTCTGCTGACTACACCGTTGCGCGAGGAATTTGGCGGTACCCCTATTCTTGATTTTCCTGAAAGGAACTTTCTGAGTGGTTTTCTGGGTGCATTGCATATAGGCAATGGAGCGTTACCGGCATTTACGATGGGAGGTGTCTTGCTCTCTGTTCTTAGTGCACGTTATGCCGGCAAGAGTGATCTATGGAAATTGCGCACTTCGTGGATGGTTGCTGCGGGACTTTTGCTACTCGGTATTCTTTCGCACCACTTCTGGATTGTTGCCAAGATTGGTGGAACACCTCCTTGGGTATTCTATGTCATTGCTATCTCGGTAGCGACCTATGGTGTATTGAATTACTTGGTCAACCATCAGATAACCGGATGGTTCAAATTGATAAAGCCGGCGGGTACAGCTACGCTGACTACTTATCTGATTCCATACGTATTCTATGGCTTTGCCGATGTCACAGGCTACATACTTCCGGATTGGTTTACTCATGGTTTTATGGGAATAATCAATTGTATCTGCTTCGCTTTTGTTGTGATTGGCGTTACTTGGGTTTTGGAAAAATTGCATGTTAAACTTAAAATTTAGATAGATATTATGAAGAAGAACCTATTATCAGTATTTGTATTGATGTGTTTGATGCTGGGACTTTTTGCGTGCCAGCCCAAAAAGGAAGCTATCAAAGAGTACCCTATGTTCTGGACGTGGCTTGATTATCGTCCCGGAATGAATTTCGACTCTATTTGTCAAGTCATGAACGATATCGGCATGGACGGAATCATGTTGAATGCACCTACTCCCGACGATTATCGGGTTGCCATACCTATTGCCCACAAACATGGTATTGAAGTTTATGCCTGGTTATGGACTATGAACCTGGAACACGATCGTGATAAAATACTGAAAGAGCATCCCGAATGGTTTAGCGTGAACCGCAACGGCAAGAGTTTGGCGGATACAACGGCATACGTGGGCTATTATAAATTCCTTTGTCCTGCCTTACCCGAAGTACGGGAGTTTATCAAGGACAAGATCAAAGCCTATTGCGAAGTTGAAGGATTGAACGGAATCGCTATCGATTATCATCGTTTTGTAGATGTAGTGCTACCCACTACCTTGTGGCCCAAATATGGCATTGTACAAGACCGTGAATATCCGGCATGGGATTATGGTTATCATCCTGAAATGATTAAGAAGTTTCAGGCAGAATACGGCTATGACCCTCGCGAACAAGAAGATCCTTCTCTTGACGTGAAATGGCGTCAGTTCCGTTGTGACCAGATTTCGGAAGTGGCAAACATGATTGCCGAAACTGTACATTCCTACGGCAAGACTATGGCAGCTTCTCCATTCCCTACACCGAAGATGGCTTCACGTATGGTCCGCCAGGATTGGGGTAAATGGAATCTTGATATCGTATTTCCGATGGTTTACCATACATTCTATACTGGAGATGTAAGCTTCATTTCCGATTGTACGGTTGAAAATGCACGTGACAAGAATGATATGACCACTCTCTATTGCGGTATGACTGCTACCAATGGTCCGGAGATGTTCGAGTGTATGGATGCAGCGTTTAATAGTGGTGCACAAGGTATCGCCGTGTTTACGATGTTAGGTCTTCGTTCTCCCGAGGTAAAACAACAATTTAAGGCTTATACGGATAGCATGCGGACAGTACGTGCTGCCAATGGCGGTATCATCAAAGCAACTTATCCGAAAGTGGCTGAAATTGATCCTTTCAAGCACGAAGGTATCATGAAACAGATACAAGAACGTATGCAGCAGATGATAGCTAAAGCAGCGGGTAAAGAAGAACCGGCACCGCTTTCTTTGGGTGAATATAAGGAGGTGGATTCTTATGATGCAACCCGTTGTTATCAAGTAGTGGACGATACTAGCAAGACGACTTTTGACGTCACTTTCTATCTCTACGGAGATGTAGTATCCGGATGGGATGTTGCGGCTGCCGATCAAGCTTCAACGAAAAAATAATAAGTTGGCGTATCGATGAAATATTGTATGAATAAACTTTCTCTGTTCTTTGTTTTCCTTGTAATGGGGCTGACTTATAGTAATGCTCAAGAGGCAAAGAACTTAGTTATAAAGAAAATAGTATGTACGGCTTCACCGGAAGGTGAGGCTGTACCTGCATTGCTGGATGCAAACAACATAGCATTTCAGCCTATCGATGTAGTAAACTGGAAAGAATATCCGTATAAACCGGAAGTTCGTTTCCGGATAGCTCATACGGGTAAAGAAATTCTGCTTCACTACAAAGTAAAAGAAGCAAGTGTACGCGCCGTTGCCGACAAAGATAACGGACGTGTATGGGAAGATGCTTGTGTTGAGTTCTTCGTCTCTCCCGATGGAGACAACTCTTACTATAACTTTGAATGCAATTGCATCGGCAAGCTTTTAATTCAAGGAGGTGCAGTAAACAAACCTCGCCCCACAGCCGGTCCGGAGGTATTGGCTATGGTGAAGCGCTGGAGTTCATTAGGCAATGTACCTTTTGAAGAACGTATAGGTGAATGCAGCTGGGAGTTGACGATGGTCATTCCTGTTACCGCTTTCTTCAAACATTCGTTGAACTCACTCAATGGAAAAGAGATGAAAGGGAACTTCTATAAATGTGGTGATAAACTACAAACCCCTCATTTCCTCTCTTGGAGTCCCATCAACTTGAAGCGGCCTATGTTTCATTGTCCTGACTTCTTTGGAATGTTGTCTTTTGAAGAGTAATTGTTTGATATGTAATGCTAGGCGCCATTACTCTTTAGTTAAATCAATTGCATACTTATTGAGTTGATTACTGCTGGATTATGCGTTTTTTTCATACCTTTGCAACTCGAAAATTCAAAGAGTATATTTATAAAAACCGTAATTTGACGTATGATTACCGTTGAACAACTGAAGGATATTAAAGAACGTACCGAGGCGCTGAACCGCTATCTGGACATCGAAGGAAAGAAAATACAGGTGGAAGAAGAACAACTTCGCACTCAGGCTCCCGGTTTCTGGGACGATCAGAAGGTTGCCGAAGCCCAGATGAAGAAAGTAAAAGGTTTGCAGCAATGGATTTCGGGCTACAATGAGGTGAAAACATTGGCGGATGAGCTGGAACTGGCCTTCGACTTTTATAAGGACGAACTGGTAACAGAGGACGAAGTGGATGATACCTTTGCCAAAGCTTCTGCCGCTGTCGAAGCGCTCGAACTCAAGAATATGCTTCGTGATGAAGCCGACCAGATGGACTGTGTCTTGAAAATCAATTCCGGTGCCGGTGGTACTGAAAGCCAGGACTGGGCAAATATGCTGATGCGTATGTATCTGCGTTATGCCGAAACACATGGATATAAAGCGGTAATCTCCAACTTACAGGAAGGAGACGAAGCTGGTATCAAGACTTGTACCATCGAAATGTCCGGTGAATATGTATATGGTTATCTGAAAGGCGAAAATGGTGTACACCGTTTGGTGCGTGTATCCCCCTACAATGCCCAAGGTAAGCGTATGACTTCTTTTGCTTCGGTGTTTGTTACTCCGTTGGTAGATGATACCATTGAAGTTAATATCAATCCAGCCAATATTTCATGGGATACTTTCCGTTCCAGTGGAGCCGGTGGTCAGAATGTAAATAAGGTAGAATCCGGTGTACGCTTGCGCTATCAGTTCAAAGATCCTTATACAGGTGAGGAAGAAGAAATCCTGGTTGAGAACACCGAAACACGTGACCAGCCCAAGAACCGTGAGAATGCAATGCGCCAATTACGCTCTATCTTGTACGACAAGGAGCTTCAACATCGTATGGCAGAACAGGCTAAAGTAGAAGCCAACAAGAAGAAGATCGAATGGGGCTCGCAGATACGCAGCTACGTTTTCGACGACCGCCGTGTAAAAGACCATCGTACTAACTACCAGACCAGCGATGTGAATGGCGTCATGGATGGTAAGATTGACGAGTTCGTAAAAGCATACCTGATGGAGTTTGCCGGAAGCGGAGAATAATTACTGCTATATAAGATAATGTGCCGGAGCTAGTTTAGTTTCCGGCATTTTTTGTATTACTCTCTATATTCTTAATGAACTCCGTCGGTAGCATTCCGAATTGTTTTTGGAAACATTTGGCAAAATAGGAAGAAGAACTGAAGCCGACAAGAAAGCCTATTTCGGTAATTCTGTATTCCCCTTCTATCATCATTTTACAAGCTTTCTTCAAACGGGTTACTTTAATGAAATCGTTCGGAGTCATATCTATAATACCTTTGATTTTTGTAAATACGGAAGTGCGGCTCATATTCAATTGCTGTGCCAATGTATTTACAGAGAACTCAGGATCTTCAATATTGCTCAAGATTATCTCGGTGCATTTATTCATAAACTCTTCATCCAACCGGTTGTGGACAGCCGAACGTATATCCGACAATGGAGTAGAAGCATAAGTCTGCTGAATGTTTTCTCTTTTCCTGAATAGATTGCGCAATTGTGCTTTCAGATGGAAAGGCGAGAACGGTTTGTCGATGTATGCATCGGCTCCGGCTTCCAATCCTTGAATCTTACTTTCGGTATCGGTTTTTGCCGTAAGCAAGATAACGGGTATATGAGAAATGTTGATGTTACTTTTTATCTTCCGGCAAAGTTCAAATCCATTCATGTCTTCCATCATCACATCACTGATGATAAGATCTATATTATTCTTTTCAAGTATTTGTACAGCCTCTTCACCACTTAATGCGGATATAACGAAATATTCTTCCGAGAGAATTTTTGAAAGAAAGTCTAGTATTTCCGGATTATCATCTACCACCATGATCGCATACTGCTTCTTCATTGGCTCGTTAACCTCTTCTTCATTAATCGCTTCTTCCGGATGGGTGTCAGCAAGAATCAGGTCTTCTACTTTTCTTGTCGTTTGGAGTTTCTCATTAACCGGCATTAACTTAGGCAGATAAACGGATATGGATACCCCATTTTTGCCATCTTCGCGGTCATTGGCTACTATTCTGCCATTCATGAGTTGTACCAGCGAACGCGTCATGTGCAGACCTATTCCTATACCCAGTTTATTGATCTCTTTGTTGTTTTTAACCTGATAAAAAGCATCAAAGATTTTATTCTTTTCTGTATCTGTAATGCCTATGCCATCGTCAGTGATGGTCAGTATTACTTCGGAGTCATTTTCTTGGGCAGTAATGCCGACGGAACTCTTCGCATATTTCATTGCGTTACTTACCAGATTACTGACTATTTTCATAAGTGCTTCTTCGTCAGTAATCATCATCATATTTTCGTTGATAGAAGAGGTGTCGATGGTGATTTCTTTCTGTTTGGCAGTTAGTTCGAAGATGCCGGTGACTTTTGCGATAATTTCTTTCATCCGATAAGAATCGTAAGAAAGCTTATAGGCTCCTGAATCTACTTTCCTGAAGTCTAACAATTGGTTGACAAGTACATAGAGCCGTTTGTAGTTTTGCTCTATGATACCTAGATACTCTCCGTATACGTTGTTGATGCTGGCGGTTTTCATGAGATATTCCAATGGTCCTATGATGAGGCTCAGCGGGGTACGTATCTCATGGGCTATATTGGTAAAAAATTCTATTTTAGAGTCATATAGCTCTTTCTCTTTTTCATCATTCAGGTTTTTGATATGTTCTTGTTGCCGCTTCTCCGAGCGCTTGATGTAGTAACGGACACTCAGGAAGATGATTATAGCAAAGAAAACAGCGTATAGAAGGAAAGCAGTCTGCGACTGGAAGAAAGGGGGGAGCACCTTGATTTTTAGCCGTATTTCATTTGTACTCCATAGTTTGTCACTGTTGGTACCTTTTATTCTGAGTGTATATTCACCAGCCGGCAGGTTGGCATAGGAAAGGTGATTGTTATTGCCTTTGGTGAATTGCCATTCATTATCCAATCCTTCCAACATGTACTGGTAATAGTTTTCTTTGGGGGCAATGTAACTGAGTGCGGCAAAATCAAAACTAATCATTGCCTGGTCATGATCCAGTGTAATTTCGTTCGTATATCCAATGGCTTGTTTTAGGGGGGAGTTTTCTGTGTTGACCGAAATCTCTTTGCCTAAAATGGTCATACTAGTTAATATGACAGGAGGATTATATCCGTTCTCTCTCAGGTTTTGTGGAGAAAAAGAACAAAAACCATTTGTTGAGCCTAAGAAGAATCTTCCATCTGAGGCTTCAATGCCCGAGTCGGGGGTAAACTGTTCATTATACAGTCCGTTTGATTTGGAATAGACTTTCAGGTATTTGGTATCGGGATTGTAAACTACCAAACCTTTATTGGTGGCAATCCATAATACGTCGCCTTTCGGGATAATGGATGTGATGATTTGGTTGGGCAGTTCGAGGTTATCATACCGGGTGAAGTCATTTGTTGCTTCATTATATTTGCATAAACCCTGACCATGAGTACCGATCCATAGATTTTTCCGGCTGTCTATTGCTAAAGTAGTTATCACATTCTTTGTAATAGAATTCGGACTGTCGGTATGCCGGTATGACTCTATTTTTTGTGTTCTTATATTGTAGGCTAATAATCCACTGGTACTGGTGCCTATCCAAATGGTTCCGTTATTGTCTTCGATGATGGAAGACACTCTGCCGCTGAAAGACGCAATTCTGACGAATGCTTTTCGGGAGGCATCATAGTAGCAGACACCATTGGCAGTACCAATGTAGATTTGTCCGTTACTGGCTTTATACAACTCGAATACCCGTGAGGAGGGGATGCTTGTTGCATCGTCGGGGTTGTGCAGGAAGGTCTCTACCTTTTTTGTTTTTATGTCAAACACTTCCAGCCCTCTTTCATAAGTGGCGGCAAAAAGTTTGTCTCCGTCCAGCAGAAGATCGTGTATACAGTAATAAGTAGAGCCGATGTCGGCAGCACTTCTGAATGGGGTGATTGCCTGAGTTTTTGCATTAAAATGAAATATGCCGTTATCGTCGGTGCCAATCCAGTAGTTGTTGTCTTTATCTTCCCGTATCACATTGATTACTTTGCCGGCAAGACTTCCCGGAGTAGTGGAGCAACTGTAATATTCGAAGTTATTTTGAAAGGATGAGTAGAACTTTACGCCATCAAAATAGGAGCCCAGCCACAAGCTTTCTTCCTTGTCTATAAACATGGCATAAATAAACTTGTTGGCATCTGTTCTTATTTTGAGTTGCGGATTGTTGGACGGGATAACTTCTCCTTTTTCGGGTTTGAAGATTCCCACGCCGTTGTCCGATGCAATGAGAAGTTCTCCGGGTCGATACTCTTTTATGTCATGGATGTGGTATAATAAGTTGTTGGCGGTTTTATCCTGATAATTGGTGAAAGTCTCGGTCTCGGGATTGAATAAGTCTATTCCATTTTGGAAAGTGCCTATCCATAAATTTCCATGCGAATCCTCAAATATACTTTGGATAGAATTATCGGAAAGACTTTGCGGGGTTTTTCCTCTCTGATAAGTTTTGAAAGTCTTGTTTTTGGGGGTGTAGCGGCATAGTCCTTCCGAATAGGTACCGATCCATAGATTCTGTTTGCTATCCAGTTGCAGGGACATAATGATATCTTGGGGGATGCAATTGGATTTGCCGGGTGTATTACGGTAAACTTGGAGTGCCACTTTGCTATGGGGTGAATAGCGGTACAATCCTTTTCCGTTTGTAGCAATCCAGATATTGTACTCATTATCTTCTATCATGTCTACTACATAAGATTGTATGGTTTCTCCTGTTTCGGTTTTTGCCCTGAAGGGTTCGAAGGTGTCTGTTTTTGAGTCATAGATTACGATTCCGCTATCCAGTCCGATCCACATTCTGCCTCTGTGGTCAATGAGGATTTTCTTCACGCTATTGCTGGTGGTGGCGTCTATGTACTTGGACAAGTAGTAGTTCTTGAAACGGATTCCGTCGAACCGGCTCAGTCCGTCGTCAGTGCCGAACCAAATGAAACCACAGGAATCTTGCAGGATGCTGTAAACCCGGTTGGCTGCTAATCCGTCGTCCATGGTGTATGCGGTGGAGAAGATGCGCTGTGCATGTAATGTAATGCATAGAAGCTGAATGACTGCAAAAAGTACGATTTTCTTCATAGAGAGTCGTTTTACTTTGTTTCAAATGATTTAACAGTCACAATATTAAGAAGAATAAGTAGTAAAAACAAACGCTGTACCATCTTTTTCGTGTTTGAAAAAGACTTTTAGAAACGAACGAAAAAAACGTTCAAATCTTGGATAATTATAGGTGAAATATAGGTGAGAGTAAGATGCATATTGTGATATTGTTGTCTTTTGATACAAGATTTATCTTGCTCTATCGGAATATAGTGGATACTTTTACTGGTCAGACGCGAGCATATTTGCTGAGTTCGTTGATTGGCATATTTGCCGAACATCAAGATCGGTCTTATTCTGCACAATTGCTGGGAGCTATAAAAGAGTCCGGTAAATATGTTCAGGATCCGCTTTATACCGATTATATAAAGAAAAGTGAAATGCTATATCTTAAGTTGAAGAAAGAAATACCGGAAGAGGTTTCCGCAAACACTGTTCTTACCCCTTATGGTTCCTCTTCTACCATTACTTTTAAGGAATTGTTAGATAGTTTGAAAGGTAAAGTCTTATATATTGATTTTTGGGCAAGTTGGTGTAGTCCTTGTAAGATGGATATCGCTAATTCGGCAGAATCTAAAAAGTATTTGGAGGAACAAGGTATCGTTTATTTGTATTTTTCTGTAGATAAAGATGCTGAGAAATGGCAAACAACCAAATATGGATGCGCCACGTCCTACTCCCAATTTTTTTCAAAAACTGAAAGATGCGATTTCTTTCATGAATGTGAAGGTCATCAGGTTTGAATGAGCATCCTAAATAGCCGGAAGAATAAATTCGATTTTGCTTGATACCCTCTCCGTACCTGCTTGCCTTATGCTTGTTTTCAATACATTAATGTCTTGTGTGGAATACGTGTTACCTGCATCATTCACCAACAAGCTAATAAACTCTCAGTTCCAACAAGCTGAACTCCCAGTTTCAACAAGCTAAACTCCTGGTTTCAACGTGTGAAACTCCCAGTTCCAACGTGTGAAACTGTCAGTTCCAATAAGTTGGCACTATCAGGAAAAGATATGTGTGGTAAATGTGATGCTAAGTTCTGATATTAAGTTAGTTAAATAGAATTAGAGTAGGTAATTGGGGTGGAAGCAAATTTGCCTACACCTTTTTAATTCGCCTACACAGCACGTGTAGTGCCGATGAATAGGGAGGTGTAGGGAAAAGGTGTAAGTGTGTAGGCAGAATGCATAAAACTCTGTTTTGTTTTGCTTTTTGAAATGAAGTAACGGAATAACAAATCATATGTAATTCGAATCAGGAGTTGAAGTTCATTTCGGAGCGGATTTGAATCAATTGTCTTATCTCGAACTCAGGTTTTTAGGGTGCTTTGCTCACTGACAATAAAATCGTTCAACTTTAGGATAAAATCAGCAAAGATGTACTGTAAGGGCTTTGAAAAGTGGATAGCTTTACAATATTATCCTTTATTTGTACGCGATTTTTCTACCTCAAACGATGTCCTCATTATCTTTGCAGCACGAACCTTTGTAGATGGAGTTGCGCAACGAAATGACAGGTTTAATAAAAATGTTATCTTAATCAAACTACTATTATGAATGTAGAAAAAACATCAGAAAAGCATGTCGGCTTACTATATAAGCGCCGACCTTCAAGTAAGCTTTCAGCTTTGGTGGCATTGTTTATCTTTTTGGCTTGTGCCACAGCAAGTGCACAGAGTGTGCAGAGAAAGATGATAACGGGAATCGTGACCGACCAGGCAGGCGAATCAATCATCGGCGCCAATGTGATAGAAAAAGGAACATCCAACGGAACGATTACCGATATAGAAGGAAAATTCAAACTCGAAGTGAGTGAAAAGGGTATTATCCAGGTATCTTTTATAGGTTATACTTCTTATGAATCTCCAGTAGGAAAACAAACCAATTTCAATATCAAGCTTCAGGATGACTCTCAGGCATTGAGTGAAGTCGTTGTAGTGGGTTATGGCGTGCAACGTAAGGTAACCACTACTGGTGCCGTGTCCAAAGTAGACGGTGGTGAACTGAAGAAACTCTCTATCCCCAATGCTGCCAAGGCACTACAAGGACAGGTTTCCGGTCTTACGATTATCGACCGTGGCGGTGTGCCGGGTGGCGATAGTCCGGTTATTTATCTGCGTGGTATCGGTACCACGGGCAATTCATCGCCGCTGGTTCTGGTGGACGGTGTGGAGATGTCGCTCAGTGCTGTACCCTCTTCCGAGATCGAGAACATCTCTGTGTTGAAAGATGCTGCTTCGGCCTCTATCTATGGTTCGCGTGCTGCCCACGGTGTAATACTTGTGACCACAAAGAAAGGTAAAGCCGGTAAAGTCAATGTGAGCTATAACGGTACTATTGGTTTGCAAGACCGTGCCATCAAAGCCAAGCAAGTTTCCGCTCGCGAATATATGGATATGGTGAACGAAGCTTTGTTGAATGCCGGCAAAGCAAAAGGCAAATACTCGCCCGAAGATATCGACATTACCGAAAGTGGTACTGATCCCTACAAACATGCCTATAACGTTTGGCCCGACGAAGTATTCAAGAGTACCTATATTACCGAGCACAATCTCGCAGTGAATGGTGGTAACGAGAATGCCCGCTATATGGTATCCTTCAACTACCTCGATCAACCTGGCCTTACAGCCAATACCGATTTTCAACGTTACAACTTCCGCACAAGCACTGAAATCCAGATAAATAAGTACATCAAATTAAGTAGTGACCTCACTTATCGTCACGACGACCGTCTGAAGCCTCAACGTTTGGGCGACGCCCTCTATCGCGCTTGGGCCATGCAACCCACTACAGCTGCCCGCTACGAAAACGGTGACTATGCCTTGGACGGACAGAATCTAAGTGTTCTTTCTTATACCGACCTCGATGTAGTAGGTGAAGAACGCTACGTAGCCGATGCTGTTTTCGGTCAAGCCAAGGTTGATATTGAGCCTTTGAAAGACCTCGTATTTACCGGTCTTGTATCATTAAACGGACTTTGGGATAGACAGAAGATTCATTACAAGAATCATAAGTATTACAATGAAGAGGGGAAGCTCATTACTCAGGCCAACAATCCCAACAGTGTGGAAGACGCCCGCAATAACCGTTATGAACTCACCCTTCGTTTCCTTGCCAACTACAAGAAGCAACTGGGTGAAGACCATAATCTTGCCTTCCTCTACGGTATGGAGCAGATTTCGTATCGCAACTACTGGTCGAAAGCTCAGCGTAAAGATCTCATTTCGGATGAATTACCCGATGTATCACTTGGCTCTGCAGCCAGTCAATTTGCTGAAGGTAAACCCGAACAACGCGGTCTTAACTCTTTCTTCGGACGTATCAATTATGCCTTCAAAGACCGATATTTATTTGAAGCCAATCTTCGTGCCGACGGTTCTTCACGCTTTGCCAAAGGGCATAAATGGGGTATCTTCCCTTCATTCTCAGCTGCATGGCGCATCTCGGAAGAGAACTTTATGAAAAGCTTGACTTTTATCGACAACCTGAAACTGCGTGCATCTTGGGGACAGACGGGTAACGAACGTATCGATAACTTTCTGTATCTGCCTCAGTACACCACTGAAAATGTAATTGTCAACAACAGTCTGTCTACCGCCGTTTATCAAAAGAAGATGGCCAATCCCGATATCACTTGGGAAACAGTAGAGCAAACCAATATCGGTATTGATTTCAGCTTATGGAATGGTTTGTTCTTCGGTGAGTTAGACTGGTATCGCAAAGACACCAAAGATATTCTTCTGGCACTGGGTATTCCTCGCTTCATTGGGCTTGATGCACCGATGCAGAACGCCGGTGTTGTAAGAAACAGTGGTATCGAAACGATGCTTGGTTTCCGCAAGTCATTCAAAGATTTCAAGTTGACTACTTCGGTGAATTTCTCATACAACGATAACAAATGGGTAGATCGTGGTAGCGATAAGCGTAATATCAACGGTTGGACTATCCAGGCCGAAGGCTCACCTATTCACGCATTCTACATCTACAAAGCCGACGGATTGATAGCCAACGACGAAGAACTGGCAGAATACAAAGCAAAACATAAATCCGATCCACGTGGTATGGCTGTACTGAAAGCCGGTGATGTGAAGTTTGTCGATACGAATCATGATGGTACTATTGATGCTGATGACCGTCAGATATACAGACCGAATATTCCTGCATTTACCTTCGGACTTAATGTAAATGCTGAATATAAAGGCTTCGACCTTAGTCTTCTCTTCCAAGGAACAGCTGGTGGTAATCAGTTCCTTGAGAAAGAGTATGTAGAGGGGCCCAACTACGAAGTGTTTACCGGTATCCACTTCCGTGACCGTTGGACGGAAACCAATCAACGCGGCGATGCTTCCATGCCCCGCCTCGAAGCTGCTAACAACCGCAACTCATCCAACTACAACTCCTTCTTTCTGCAAGACTGTTCATACTTGCGCTTGAAGAATGCGCAACTGGGCTACACTTTACCCTCTACGCTTGTTAAAAAGATGGGTATGAACACACTGCGTTTCTATGTATCAGGCTCTAACCTGCTTACCTTTAGTAGTATGTTCCAAGGCATCGATCCTGAAAAGGAAAACGGAAGAGTGGATGCTTATCCTGTACTGCGTACAATAAACTTTGGTGTTAACATTAATTTCTAATACAACAAGATGAATATTATGAAAAGATATAAGAAAGCATGGCTTTACGCAGCTCTTTGCTTGACGATGGGATTGGCAAGCGGATGCGAAAGCAATATTGACTTGGAACCGCAAGGTATTATAACTGCGGAAGGCTATTTCAAGTCACAAGATGATTTTGAGAAAGCATTGAGCGGACTGTACGACCGCTTCCACTATGACAACTATCCTTTCTGGATGGACGGTGTGACCGATAATGGGCTTATCAATCAAAGTTGGAACTGGGGGTATGACCTCAGTCTGGGCAATGGAAGCCCCACTTCCAGCTTTTCGACTGACAAGTGGACGCGCAGCTATATCTGTATACAGCGAGCCAACAATGTTATCAATAATATTGATCGTTTCCAGTGGCCTGGAGGTGCTACTGATACTAATCGCAACCGTATTTTAGGTGAGGCAAAGGTAGTGCGTGCCTTCTTCTATCTCGACCTGCTTGGCAGTTTCGGCAGAATACTGTTCTATACTGAAAATCCTGCCTCAGTAGCCGACAGCAAGAACCTCAAACAGGTGGAAGACATGAAACCCGTGTACGACTTCTTGTTGAATGACCTCAAAGACGCCATCGGCGGACTGCCCGAAAAGGCTGCTCATAAATTCAAGATTGGCAAACCTGCTGCTCGTTTACTTCGTGCCCGTATGGCTGCTTATGCTGCCGGTTACCTGAAGGAAAAGGCTTATTATAACACGACCCTTGAAGAAACGGCATTGCTGATAGCATCCGCTCCCAAGTTGGGTGACTATAACAGCCTTTTCACCGACGGTTGTGAGAAGATTGACGAAGTGATTTTAGCTAAAGGCTACACAATTGACAAGAAGAACGGTTGGGGAAACTGGTACAATCAATCCATTAACGGATATTGTGTTACCGTGCCTACTAAATCAATGGTAGATGCTTACGAATACCTGCAACCCCGCGACGAAAAACTTCCCTACGTGAATAAAGATCCACGCCTCTATGCCAGCATCTACGTACCGGGCATGAAGTTGCGCGACAGATACTACAACACTATCCCCAATAATATTGTGACCAAGGACGGAAAGAGCTACTTCGACCCTGCACAAGAGTACGGTGCTCTGCAAGATGCCCCTGTATCAGTGGGCGATGCACCGGGCGAAGGTGGTGGTAGTGAATGGAACAAAACTTGCTCGGGCTTCTCGTGGAAAAAGTATTGTCAGGGATTGGAGACATGGACTACGTTCAACTCCTTCATTGTCTTCCGCTATGCTGAGGCTTATCTGCTGAGAGCCGAAGCGCTGGTAGAAACCAATGGTGACATTACCGAAGCAAAGGGGCTGATAAAGACTATCCGTGACCGTGCAGGAAACACCAACGACATAGATCAGGCTGTGAAAGACATCTATGGTGGCAGTTTGCTCAACCTCATTCGCAACGAGGCTCGCGTAGAGTTTGCCCACGAAGGATTGCGCTTCTTCGATATCCGCCGCTGGGACATTCTGCTCGATGTAATGAACCAACCGATAGGTGGAGTAGAATATTATGTAAATACTGATAAGGGACGTGTAAAGAAAGTGCATGTACCGGCAGTACGTACTACTTATACCAAGAAGGACTTCTGGTGGCCTATTCCGCAAGCCGAAATCGATGTGAACGAAGGACGCTTGACACAGAATAAAGACTGGAAGTAACGGTCTGGTGACGAGGTATTAGTTAATAGTATAAATGTGGACCGTTATATTGTAAAAAAGCGATATAACGGTTCTATGTTTAATTCAAGACATTAAAATAGATGGATTACTATGAATAAAAGAGTTGGTTTAATAATAGCAATGGGACTGTTGGTATCGCATCCTTTATTGGCCAAAGATTATTTGATCTCCACTCCCGAAACGTCATTGATAGTTACGGCTAATAAGGGAGAAAAGCCCAAAATACAATATTACGGAGTTTTTATAGCTTCTAATCAGGTGCAGAGTGTTTACGATGCCGGACTGGCTATGAATGCAGACAGCTATCCGGCTTTTGGTCTTCAGACGGTTGGTGAAAAGGCAGTGGCCATGACCCAGGCAGACGGTAATATGTCACTGGATCTTGCAGTAGATACTGTAATGCAATATTCTTCTGAGGATGGAGATATCACTGAGATATTTATGAAAGACAAAGTCTATCCCATCCGGATAAAACAATACTTCAAAGCATATAAAGGAACGGATATAATTGGTACTTGGGTGGAAATCACCAATGGAGGAAAAAAGCCGGTGACGTTGTATCAGTTTGCTTCTGCTTATCTGCCCATGTATCGTGGTGATAATTGGTTGACTCATTTTCATGGTGCATGGGGAGCGGAGCATACGATGGATGAAGAGAAGCTGACAAACGGGCAGAAAGTGATTGCAAACAAAGATGGACTGGCCAATGCGGAAACAGATAATCCGTCTTTTATGTTATCGTTTGATGGTAAACCTCAGGAAGAAACGGGATTTGTTTTTGGAGGTGCATTGGCATGGAGTGGAAACTATAAACTGAAGCTGGATGTCCGAAATACCGGATTAAATATTGTTGCCGGGATGAATGAAGAGAATTCCCATTATATATTGGAATCCCGTGAAGTCTTCTCTACACCGGAATTTGCTATGACATATAGCTCAAAAGGTAAAGGAGGGGTGAGTCGTACTTTTCATCGCTGGGCACGTCAATACAAGATGAACCGGGGAGATAGATTGCACGATATTTTGCTCAACAGTTGGGAAGGTGTTTATTTTAAAGTAAACCAGCAAGGCATGGATGAGATGATGGAAGCTTTTTCTGCTATGGGTGGCGAACTGTTTGTGATGGATGACGGATGGTTTGGCAATAAATATCCGCGTAATGGTGGTAGTAGTCTGGGAGACTGGGACGTATGCAAGGAGAAACTACCACAAGGCATTGAAGGACTATTGGCTTCTGCCAGAAAGAACCATATAAAGTTTGGTATATGGATTGAACCCGAAATGTCGAACACTCAAAGCGAATTGTTTGAAAAGCATCCTGATTGGATAATGAGAATAGAAAACCGACCGTTGTCTACCGGAAGGGGAAAAACACAGGTTGTATTGGATCTGACCAATCCCGAAGTACAGGATTTTGTGTTCGGTGTAGTTGATAATCTCATGACCCGTAATCCGGAGATTGCTTACATGAAATGGGATGATAATAGTAGCTTGATGGATTACGGTTCCTCTTATCTGCCTAAAAACAAGCAATCCCATCTTTATATTGAATATCACAGGTGTCTGAAAAAAGTACTTGAACGCATTCGTGCCAAGTATCCGGATTTGGTGATGCAGGTTTGTGCCGGTGGTGGCGCACGTGTCAATTATGGGTTGCTTCCTTACTTTGATGAATTTTGGACAAGCGATGATACGGACGCATTGCAAAGAATCTATATGCAATGGGGAGTTTCGGGCTTTTATCCTGCCATGGCTATGGCATCTCATGTCAGTGCTGACAAGAATCACCAGACGGGTCGTCGTCTTCCGTTGAAGTTCCGTTTCGATGTAGCTATGTCCGGACGTCTGGGGATGGAAATCCAACCGAAGGATATGAGTGATGTGGATAAGGCTTTTGCCAAACGTGCTATCGCTGTATATAAAACGATCAGACCGATAGTTCAGTTGGGTGATTTATATCGGTTGTTATCACCGTATGACAATAAAGGGGTGGCTTCTTTGATGTATGTTACTCCTGAAAAAGATAAAGCGGTAGTCTATGGATATAAGATTTCACATTATATCAATATGTCTGTTCCGAAGATACGGTTGAATGGTTTGAACCCTTTAAAGCTCTATCGTATAACAGATTTGACACCGGTTGATAAAGAAAAACCTTGTAATTTGGATGGGAAGGTCATTTGTGGTAAACTGTTGATGGAAGAAGGACTTGCAATGAAAGATTTGCTTAAAAGCGAATATTCAAGCTTTGCTTTAGAACTTCAGACTATAGAATAACCTGCTGATATATGAAGAAAAGTAATAAACCGATCATCGGCATCTCAACGGAAATAGATATTCCGGAAAGAATAGCTGTCAAAAGAAAATATGTGGATGTCGTTATTCAGGGTGGCGGCATCCCTTTTCTTCTTCCTTTTACCGACAATGCGGATATACTTAAATCAGCTATTACCATCATTGATGGTTTGCTTTTGACCGGAGGAAATGATATATCACCTGCTCTTTATGGCGAGGAGATTATGGCGAAATGCTCGGCTTCCTGTGTAGAAAGAGACTCTTTGGATTATACATTGTTACGATTAGCCTCAGCAAGTAGAGTTCCTGTGTTAGGCATTTGCCGGGGCATGCAGATAATCAATACTTATTTTGGAGGTACATTGTATCAGGATTTGCTGACTCAATCCCCCTCTAATGTATGTCATCGTTCTGAAAATGTTGATGTGGTGGCAAGACATGATATACATTCTCCGGAAGGTGGCATACTACATTCTATAACCGGAAAAGAATGCTTGGAAGTTTATTCTATTCACCATCAGGCAGTCAACAGGGTAGCTGACGGTTTTAAAGCTACAGCATTCTCGGTTGATGGTATTGTGGAGGTTATAGAATCTGTTTCAGGTGATATCTGGGGCGTGCAATTTCACCCGGAGTTGTCAGTAGCTGAGGGCAATAAGGATATGCTGCAAATATTCAGGTACTTTATTAATCAAACGAGAATAAAGAGATAACTTTTAATTTAAGCAACTATTTTTGTGAGGAAAAATAGAGCAACAGAAATATCATAAACAAAGAATACCAATGAAGAAACACTTATTTTTAGTATTTGCTTTACTAATCGGCATAACTACTTCTATGTCGGCAAAATCGATTCCCACTACCCGTTTGAATATGGATTTAA
>OHES01000778.1_pt1 | contig 18997 bp, 8 predicted proteins | sample 1567371 | NCBI WGS metagenome assembly OHES01 (sample SAMEA3879533, study PRJEB24766) | human gut metagenome | biome: human-associated habitat; feature: feces | place: USA | collected 1985/1987 | reverse complement strand
GTCATAATGGTATACACCGTATTTGGCATCCAATGCCACAGTCAACGGTGCATCTAAGGTAAGCAGGTTACCATTAATATCGCTAACAACCCGGTCCCATGTTAAATCCATATCCCCTTCTTTCCATCCTAAGGCGCTGATTCCTCCTCCAAAGATGTTACAACCTAAAGAAGCAATCCACTCCTTACCAGAAGGACGGGTTACCATAATCCGGTCTCCTTTTTTCAGAGAAGTCCCCAAAGCGACTTCCAACGTTTTTGTATTTACCGGAACATAGTTTGAAAGTACTTGTAATGTATCTTTTATTACCAAGTCGTTTTCTCCTTCCATATAGATGAGAGAACCCCGATCCACTCCTTTCTTTAATAATATTGTACTTTCTTTATCCATTCCCCGTAATACGATTCCAGATGTAGCAATGCGGATACTTCCGGACAGGGAAAACTCGCCTTTATCCAATAACACAGCACCGCGGAAACCTGAAATATCAGGAGGCAAGGAGGCTACATAGTCTATGGCACGTTGAATTCTTGTTGTATTATCTCCGGGTTTCCAGGATACAAATACGACATTCCGAACGGAAGGAATATCCTGTTCCGAAGCCTGATAACCACATGTTGAGAAATCGAGAATCCTATTTCCAAATTCGTCATTAAGGTAAGTTATCCGGTCGTCTTTTACTTGTAAAGCAAAGGTTTGCGCATGACTCTGCGCAAACCCGATACTTAATAATCCCAAAAGGATAGTTCTTATTTGTATATTCATTACAATAAACTTTATTATCAATTTATTTGGCTAAAACAGACTTTTCCTTTTAGAAAGTGTATCATGATTGTTTTTCAAATCTGTCCAATCCACTTTCTTCTTTGTATCGATACCATTGATATATTTCTCAATGTTAGTATAGCCGTCCCCATTACAATCTTTCACTGCGTCGGAAGGATCGTTCGGATTCAGCCCGTTGGCAACTTCCCAAACATCCGGCATCCCGTCATTATCTGTATCGGCATACGATTCTCCTTTATATTCGGGGAGTCCGCCTACTTGACGGATGTCTGTAATAATTCCTTGTTTATAAGAGTCTGCCGGTAAACGTCTCTTTACATATGGTGACACAAATTCCGGAGCGTCTTTTACATAAATGGCTTTACCCGTCCGTACTGTTTTGATCACACGGGAATCAACCGCATCACGTTTGGGAAAGTTAGCTCCTGCATTGTCCAATACAAAGCTATAGGCTTTTGGAGTATCCATTATAGTGACAGGAGGCATTTTGAATGCTTCGTCCGATTTAATTTGCGGAAGGAACTTTTCTGAGTCTACGTCATCTTTTAGCTGTACACCGCCATCCCAATTGTTCTTTGTCACTTTTGCATTTCCATGAATGATATTTCCGTTGACATAAGCCTTTCCAAAAGATAAAGGACGGTTTTTGTCACGTCCGGCTTCCGGTTTGAGGATACGATATGAGATCGGTTTGTCTAATGGAGTAATGGGACCCGGTTTGAAGTAATTATTAATCATGTTATAGAAACTTTTATTATCTCCTCCGTCCACAGAACGATTCCACCAATTGAATACGACATTATTAACAAAATTGAAATCTCCGTCCATCCCTACCGAACTGTTACGGCTGATATTGGAAGCAAATAGATTACGGCAGAACATACTGTTATGCCCGCCGATGGTAGCGCCGAAAGCATGATTGTAAGTGTCCAACGCTTCGGAGAATATAGAGTTCTGAATAGTGATATTTACAGTCGGGAGTTTCAGTCCGTGTCCATCCGCACCTCTATTGTATACGTGTCGGTAGATAGACATATTTTCATCCAGTCCCCAACTTGCCGAACAGTGGTCTATCATGATATTCCCGACTGCATTTCCGCCTACCGCATCATCACGAAAGGCAACATCCTGTGCGCCACGACGGAAACGCATATGACGGATAACAACATCGTGTGTATCAATCAGAAAAGATTGTCCTGTCACACATATGCCGTCTCCCGGAGCCGTTTGTCCGGCAATGGTCACATACGGCGCACGTACACTGATAGGACTCTTGAGATGTATTATGCCCGATACATTGAAGACGATAATACGTGCTCCCCCCGTTTCACAAGCTTCACGGAATGTTCCGGGACCGGAATCTTCGAGCGAGGTGACTACGATTACTTTCCCTCCACGACCACCGGGAGTATACATTCCCCCTCCCTCCGCACCGGGAAAAGCGGGGATATTACTTTTTACCAAATCTTCCGGTTTTGAAGCCCACGGTTTATAGGGACGTCCTTTTTGTGCCTCTTCCAAAACTGTCGGCAGAGCTTTTTCCCATGCTACATTTGATTGATGTTCAAACTCGGCTTCTTGTTTTGCCCCTCTTGCCTTTACAGAGTCCGGAATCACCGGATACTGCGCTGCCACAGGTAATACACAGGCAACCAGCATCCATGCTGATAATACTTTCTTGATGTTGTTCATTCTTTCGAATCTTAATAGGTTTTCTAAAAAGACGATTAAGAAAGCGTTTTGTAACCGGTTATTTCTCTCCTTTCCGCCATTCATTCATATATTCGCGGGGAGTCTGGTTATATTTCTTCCGGAAACATTTACTGTAATAGCCGGAATCCTTGAATCCGACAGCAAAAGCAATTTCAGAAACACTTAAATCCGTACTCTTAATCAGTTCAATAGATTTGTTCAGACGAATTTCTTTAACCAAATCTACGGGGGCTAACCCGGTCAGGCTCTTCAACTTTTTAAAGAATGCCGAACGACTCAAACCGATACCGGAAGCTATTGTATCTATATTGAAATCACTATCATCCATATTCTCTTCGATCACTTGATGGATTTTCTCAAGGAACTGTACATCTTTCTTTACCAAGTACTGTTCATAACTATCCTCTTCCGTCGTTGTCTGGTTCTCCATTTGCTGTCGGATACGTTCACGGAATAATTTCCGCTCAGACAATAACTGGTCGATTCGTGCCAACAGGTATTCTTTGCTGAATGGTTTGGTTATATAAGCATTGGCACCCAAAGTTATGGCTTTTGTCTTGGCACCTTCATCATTCTTTGCAGTCAGTATTATTACAGGAATATGGCTGATCTGGAAATCTTTACGGATAGACTGTAACATTTCCAACCCGTCCATCTCAGGCATCATCTGATCTGTCACCACAATGTCCGGATGGTAAAGATGGACTTTCTTCAAACCTTCTACTCCATTATTGGCAATATGGATGTTGAATTTGTCTTCTAATTGCAATTTTATCAGTTGACAAAGATCTCTGTTATCTTCTACTAATAACAGGGTCGGTAGTGAAGAGTCTATTTCCGGTTCTTCTTCTGTAGTTTCTACCGAAGGAATATTCGTAACAGCTTCTTCTTCGGAAGAGGTTGGAGCAGTTTCCGTGTCGCTGACATAGAAGTCGACTTCCGACGGACGATAGTGTTCCTTATCCATTAGAAGTTCAACTGTAAATACGGCTCCCTGTCCTTCGGGACTTTCAGCATAAATAGAGCCATGATGCAGGTTTACGATTTCTTTAGAAAGTGCCAGACCAATGCCTGTACCTTGATAGTATGGATTCTTTGTATTCTCTCCTTGTGAGAAGCGTTCGAATATTTCAGTCAGCTTACTTTGTGGAATGCCCTCTCCATTATCTTCTACCCGTACGAAACAGCGTTTTCCGTCATCCGTCAATCCGGTAGTGACGTAGATACTTCCGCCGGAATGCGTGAACTTAAACGCATTGGATATAATGTTGCGGATGACAATACTTAATTTTTCCTTGTCTGCCCATACCATAATAGATTCGTCCGGTAACTGGAAAGTGAAACTAACTTCATTCTCTTCTGAAAGCACACGGAATTCTTTCTGGAAAGAAGCTATCATTTCATTAAAATCAATCAAAGAAACATGCAGGCGCATCTTGCCATTCTGAATCTTCCGGAAATCCAATATCTGATTCACCAATTGTAACATTTGATTGGTATTCTTCTCCATCAGATCAACATATTGCAATCCTTTCGGGGATAATTTTTCCCGTTCTTTCAGTTCCTGTATAGGTCCTTTTATCAATGTCAAGGGAGTGCGAAGTTCATGGGAAATATTGGTAAAGAACTTAATTTTCATTTCCGATACTTTTTGCTCGATATAGATATCATTCTTCATTTTGATCATGAAGAAAGCCAGGCGCAAACCGAAATAAAGAGCCGCCAATCCAAGTATGACATAAATAATCATTGCCCACCAACTCAACCACCAGGGCGGAAGAACCGTAACGGCTAAAGTTCGGCTCGAAACAAGTTCGGGATTGGCTTCATCCAGCGTTTCTACACGGAAAATATAATCACCGGGAGGCACATTGGTATAAGAAGCAATCCGGTTCTTTCCATTATAATGCCATTCTTTTTCATATCCTTCAAGTATGTAACGATAAGATACTCTGTTCTGATTATAAAAATTCAGAGCGGCGAATTCTATTGTGAACATGGACTGGTTGTATTTCAGTTGAATCGCATCGGTATAAATAATGGATTCTTTTAGAATGGGGCAATCCTGAAAACTCCGCAGATCGCGATTGGATACTTTGAAATCGACAATACGTGTATCATAGTCCATGTGTTGTGTTTCCAACTTATCCGGAGAAAATGCCAATATACCTTGTCGTGTACCGAGCCATAAATCTCCGTTTAATGTACGAAGTGTACTTCCCTCTTCCAATTCTACGTTTAGGAAACCGTCATATTTATCATAATTGCGGAACTGTTCGGTAGCTTTATTAAAGCAGGACAAACCGATTTCTGTTGTAAACCAAAGATTTCCGTTTTTATCTTCTACAATTGACTTGACCACGTCATTATTCATTCCTTCACGTATGCCGTATGATTTAAAGATCGGTTCATGCTTTTCTTTATCATATCGAACAAGTTTGTTCAGACCTCCACCAAATACGCTTACCCAGATTTGTGAGTCAGTGTCCTTGTATAGCACATAAATATCACTATCAGCGACATTGGATCGTTCGCTGACTTGACGGTAAGTCTCAAATTGTATCTGTTCGGGTGTTGCAAAATGTCCGTCGAAAGACATTAAACCATCCATTGTTCCTACCCATATCCGGCCGTCTTCATCTTCTGTCATTGTGCGTACCTCCATATATAGTCCATAAGGAGGATACTGTTTCAGTCCGTTGTATTTATGTTTGAAAACAACTTCTCCGTTTTCTTCGGCAATCAGATTTAATCCTCCTCCCAATAATCCTACCCAAATGCGTTCCTGACTATCTTGGTAAGTAAAGTATACGTCATTATTACTAATGGAGTTTGAATCTTTCGGATCATTCTTGTAACGGGTAAAACGCAGTCCATGAGGTGAATTCATATCCGGTTCAGCTTTCACCAATCCATTACCTTTGGTAGAGAACCATAGATTTCCGTCTTTATCTTCCATAATATGATAGACAGCTCCTAGCAGGTAGTTCTGGTCCGAGAAAATCTGCTTCACTTGTCCGTTACGATCAAGACGGTATAGGGCCTGCCATCGGGTTCCTACCCAAATATCTCCGTTTTGTGCCTGATAGAGAGCACGGATTCCTTGATTCCGGGATGTCTGTTTTTCCGTAGAAACTGGAACGGGAGATACATCGGTCAGCAACTGGAATTGTTTTTGGGGGAAGTTCACTCGATACACCCCGCTACCGGTAGATGCCAACCAAAGGATTCCATCTTTATCCAATAACAAATGAAAAAAAAGTTGATTGGGAAGATCCTCAGAAAAAGGTTTCATTTGATTGATGCGGGTCATTTCCAGCTTATCCCTGTCGAAAAGAAGAATTTCTCCGCCCGGAGTGAGAAAAAACATTCCTTGCTCACCTGCATCCTGCATCTCAAAATTGCCAATGGTATTCTGATTGGGAAAAGTAAAACGATGACTGCTTTTATTCAGAGGATCATAATATATCAATGCGTGATTGCCTTCCTGAAACCATATTTTATCATATTTGTCATAGAATATGATGCCACTATCCTCTTGGGGGATTGTAAACGGTAGTTTAGTTAGCTGTTTGTAACCGATGTTGTATTCGTATGCTCCGTCATTGGTAGTTATATACATCAAGCCGGACTCGGTGACCAGTAAACGAGAGATAGCCTGTTTGATCTCCGGTATCTCGTAACGATTCACAACCCCATTTTGAGGATCAATACTATAGATATGCCCGTTTTGATCTCCTAGCCACAGGAACTTGGAATTATAAGAAGCGCAAGTGAATAATTTGGGATCGGCAGAAACTTTTTTTCCAATAAAATCGGCAGGTTTATCTTTCAAGGCACTCCCTTTTCTAAGAGACAGAATCTGGTAGTCCATACCTATCCAATTAATAAATTCAGCAGTTTCACAAAACACATTATGTTTCAAACGCATATCATATACGTTCACGTTGGGGCGTGAGTCGTGCAACTGCTTCATTGTAATCTTACCTGTTTCATCGGTATGTGCACGCAACAAACTTTTATCTTTAGTCAACAGTAGAACGTCTCCGTCTTCTGTCGTTTGAATCTTGATAATCTGAATATTCTCGGAGTATTCTTTTACATCATCATAGACGGCATGAAAAGTTTCATGCTTCTTGTCAAATAAATATAGTTTGCGGTCAATAGTCTTGAGCCATAGAAAACCATTCTTATCTTCCACAATACGCTGAATCTTGCGAGGAGGGATATCTGCAGAATAAAAACCGTCCCGATTATCATACGAACGGAATTTAGCTCCGTCAAAGCTGCATAATCCGTACCATGTGCCAAACCAGACAAATCCATCTGTCCCTTTTAAAGTGCAGTTGACGATGTTATTGGGCAAACCACGTTCAGCCGTGTAATGTTCTACAATCATATTTGGATAGGCAAAAGCACATACGCCCATCAACGATAATAATAGTATTAGAATATTCCGTTTTCTCATTTATGATAATAATAGAGGTTTTAATGCTCCCAAAGGTAGTCTTTTTTTTGAAGATAGTGACTAGAATCACTATCTTCTTATTGTTTCTTGTGCTATTTTTCAGTTCCGAATTCAGTCTGTTGGCGTTCTACTTCGTCCAATACTCGTTGGCGTTCTTCTTCGGTGAGCTGTACCTTTCCTTCCGATTTCCTTTCCGACAAACCGGTTTTCATCGTAGGTGAAGTGATTGTTTGTTCTTTGTAGCAGAAAGGAAATTCGGCCGGGATACTTTCAAACTCCAATTCGGCAGCCGTAGGAGCCTGTGTTCCTTCAAATTGTACATGAGCTTTCACTTTAATCTTTCCGGCTTTCCGAGTAGACCGGACCAACAGAGGAGCCGAACCGAATTCTACAGTACGAGGATTGGCGCCAATGGTAGCGTCACCAATAATTTGTCCTTCTCCTTCTACAGTGAACACAATATTTTCTTTTGCCAGACGACGCACATTACCGCTATCATCTGTCACTTCGGCAACTACCACAATGAAATCCGAACCGTCCGCTATCAAATTTACTTTTTGAGTATCTGCATATAAACGAAGTTTGGTAGACCGACGGGAAGGCATTTTCTTTTGTGTACACACCACTTTTCCGTCAATGATACCTTCGGCAACCATATTTACTTTCTGCCAGTTCTTTTGAGTATAACTGTATCCGCGCGCTTCCCAGAAATCCCATACATTTTCGAAGATGACAGGTGCATTCGGCATATGCCCTTTGGCATGAATTACAGGCTTAGTCCATGATTTCGTCCCATCATAGATAGAAAGACGCACCGAGTCGCAGTTACTGAATATCACTACATCTTTATCGGAGAACTGTGACATTTCATGAGCAATGAATACCATTGGTCCACATTCTGTCAGCGGATGGTGAAGATTGGCGGGTGATTGACTACGGAACATTTCGTAGGCATATTTCTTTTGTCGGAAAGCATCATATATACCTCCCCAATAAGGATCGGGATGATAACCGCGCTGATGATCGAACGGATGCCATTGTGCTCCACCGATAAACTGACCGGTAGTACGGTACATCTCATCATAACTTTTAGCCAAAGACAGCGCCTGTACGAACAGCGGACGTTCCCCCCAACTGCGGCTCGCACGGTTATTGTTGTTGTGAGCGTACCAATCGTCTACATTCTCTCCAAATTCACGGGTGAAAATACATTGCTCCGGCCTATCAGTCTTTTCGTCATCTCCCGGCCAACCGTAAACAACGTCATAATGTTCTTTCACACCGGCGGAATGCACATCGGCAGCAGCTACGGGACGTCCCGGATAAGGAAATTCTTCTTTGGTTATTTCGAGTGCTTTCAAGGCAAAGTCGAGCGGATAGCGGGTTTCATTCAGAATAGGTTCCCACATCAAAACAGATGGGTGATTACGGTCACGACGAATCATTTCGCGGGTGTTTTGATGAACCAATTCTCCGAATTTCACATCCTTGTTCCAATATTGCCATCCCGGAGTAGCTACGATAACAAACATACCGAGTTCATCGCAAGCATCCATAAAAGAAGGATCTTGTGGATAGTGCGCTACCCGGATAATTGTGCAACCGGCATCCCGCAGGCGTTTTGCGTCCCGCCATTGCTGAGAATTAGGCAGGGCATTGCCTACGTATGCAAAGTCCTGATGGCGGTTAGCTCCTACTAATTGACCGAAGGGTTTTCCGTTCAGCCAGAAACCATCTTTGCCACGAAATTCCGCTTGGCGGATTCCGATACGTGTGATGCCTCCGTCAATGGACTGATTGCCTTTTTTAACCCGTGATTGCACTCTATATAAATAAGGTGAATCGGGTGACCACAGTTTTGGGTTCTTTATCTCTATCTGCTGCCGGATCGTTTTCTTTTCTCCGGGTTTCAGGGAAAGCTTGCCGGAAGCTCGTCTGATAACCTTTCCATCAGTATCTGTCAGGGCCGTTTCCACAGTAACGGTTTCGGAACGCTGATTCTTATTTTGTAGTTCCGTATTTACATAAACTTGTGCGCTCTTTTCACTGATCTTGTCGAAATGAACAAAAACTCCACCACCTGCAATAGTCTGGGACTCTATCGCGTCAGTAATGGATACCGGTGATTTAGCTATCATCCATACATCACGGTAGATACCGCCATGATAGGCAAAATCCAACGTATATTGGGGCTTGCCGGGAGGAAAGGATTTATCATTGCTATTATCTACAAAAACGGCAAGCAGACAAGAATCTCCTGCCTGTACACCATTGGCTGTCAAATCCAAAGTAAAAGGAAGATAACCGCCAATATGTTCTTGAATACGCTTTCCGTTTAAGTAAAGGACTTGCTTTCCCATCGCTGCCTCAAAGTGGAGCAGGACCTGTTTCCCTTTGGTTTCCGCAGGAAGTACGAAATGCTTGCGATACCAGGCAGGGCCTTGATAGTTACGGCAGCCGCTAGCTTCGGCAGGCATTAACTCTACTGTATGAGGGGTGGAAACAATTGTCCAGGAACGGTCGTCGAAATCAACGGATTCGGCTTCATGAATGTCTCCTTTGAAAAATCTCCATCCCGGATTGAAGTTATACACTTGTCGTCCGCTACCGGGAAACTGAATGAATCCGGCAACTGATGTTTCGGGGCGGTAAGTTTCTATTGTCCACCCTTTCTCTATCAGTGAGAATAACAATAGAAAAGCTGATAAAATTAAAAACAGTCTTTTATTCATAATACTTTTATTTATGGCTTCTTTCATTTCATAATATAGGGATGTAGACTTTTTAAATCATTATTATTATGTCCTTTTTCCGACTTTCGGGAAGAACTTTCAAGTCTGTAACTTTTCCGTCTTTCAAGGTTGCTTCTACTGTCGTTTCACCCGGTGCATGAAGCTTGAAATGTATATCCCATTCTTTAGGCCATGCGGGGAAAAGGAGTATTTGCTCACCATTAGTCTGCAATAGCATTTCTTGAAGTCCTATCATACCGCTACCTCCCCAGTTGTGATCGGGTGCCCAGTCATATCCCGGTCCCCAAAAAGCAGGAAAACGATGTGGACCGTTTGACAGTTTGGATAGGGCCAACCTTTTGGCTTCTTCGGTCAATCCCAGACAAGCTGCCCAAATGTTATCTTGTTTCCACCCGACATGAGAACGGAATCTGATTGCTTCCGGATCATAGAAATAAGTATTACGGGCTAATTCAAGATTTTCTTTTCCTACTCCGTAGATGCGCCAGGGAAATACAGGATACAGTTGCGGAGTTTCTACATTATTGATCCGTTCCCAGCTTGCAGCAGGAGAAATCGTTTGCTTCAGTTCGGGTGAAGCTGCGGGATTCAAGGAATCCTTGATTTCTATGTACCGCAATGGAATCGGAGGAATCGTTTTCAGCATTTCATCTTTCTTTCCATAATTTTCCAATACAGTCTTCAAAGCGGCAATTGTACTGCTGGCATTGTTAGTCATCTTATAGGTTTCACAGGCAGAGCCTGGAAACAGGACAAGATGTCCGTTACCATCCAGCGCTTTCCGTCCTCGACGGGAAGCAAGTTGGCGATAATGTTCGTCAAAGAATGTCAGCGAGCTTTCAATTAAAGGCAGATATGGAGTAATGTCTGCATTTGCATAATTCTTGGTTTCCAATATCATTTGACAGAATTCCAGTATAGTATCCCACTCATACTCCAGCCATGCATTATATTCCAGTCCTTTGTCAAACCATTCCGGACGTTTGAAGCCGTACTCCGCAGGATTAGGCAAACCATAGTTTTCTATTTGCTCACAGAAACATGCTCCATTGTGTTGCCAATATACTTGGGTACGGAGTTCTGCATTTTTCAGCATTCGGTTGTAGAAATCGAATTGGGAAGACATCATATCGAAGTCTCCGCTTTTCAACATCGGCCAGTATACAAGCCGCTGATTCTGTGCGGTCATTGTACCTCCTCCCCATTTACGGTAATCAGGAGTGAACGCCTGTTTTTCGTCTATATGACAGGGATCAAAGGTAAATAATCCACCATTGAATTTGGTCGGGACACTACCGTAAGCATTGCAACCTAGCATATAGCGGAAAAGAGTGTAGTTTCGGGTAATTTTTTTTATATCGCTATCATTTTTGTTTTCTGTATTTTCAATAGGTTCGATAAAGCTGCGTTGCCAAAAGGCATTCCACCACAGGCGAGTTTGTTTTTTATCCTGTGATACAATTTTTGACGAAATCTTTCCTTGTGGGGCTATTCTTTGCAGATTGATTTGCAAGTCTTGTTTCCATTGTTCTACTGTTGCCGTCTGTTCTGTGTGCAGGACGATACAGAACTGCTCCTTCCGGGAAGCTTTTGAGGAGCGAAAGTTCCAGGCACGGTAGTCTGTATCGGCATAGATACTATCTGTTGTACCTGTATATTCCAGATTATCCCCGAAAAGATAGCCACCGAAAGTCAGATGCTTTAAAGGATTCATCATTTGAGATTTGACATTTTCCATTCCTTGTTGCGCTACGGCAATGTCAAAAACTGTTTGTTCGGGATTACGGTGATAGAATAAAAGCAAGTTTCCTTTTTTTGTCATTCCTGGTAGTTCCCTTTTGGAAGATAAAGAAACAAAGTCGGCAGTGGTAACAGCTCCTTTCGGGGGTGCCCATTTGTAAGAGCATTGTTGCCCCTCTCCTTTTCTGACCATTCGTTCCTTATACCGCCAGTTCTCATAAGAGACTTCTGTCCGCAAAGGTTGTGCGTTGGTGATTTCCACATGGACTACCGGATGATAAACATCTGCCCACAACTGTATCTGTGTGCCTCCTGCCGATACTTCTACATACCCGTCTTTCAATTTCAGTTCCTGTCGGAAATCTTTTGCATCTTTGAATGGATTAGGAAACAGACGAATCCTAAAACGTCCTTGTTTCAGTTGACAGTTGTTCTCGTCGAATGTACCGCTACGGCTCAGATAGAATAGTATATCACCTTCCTCCACCCATATATTCATACCGATATCACCACCGCCGCAGGGCATGGATTCGGAGGAATTCCGACTGGGAGTGTTCCAAATGACATTAGCATGCCGACTCCAAAGAACTGACACGCTAACAAATACGAATAAGAGAATAAAAATGCGACGTAAATAATTCATAAATTTATCACTTCATTAGTTTGTTTCGTTCACCACAGTGTGGTGAGCGGGATCACCAATTGTCCGAACGGAAAGATCCCAAAGGCAGTCCGTCACAATAAACATCTCCTTCTACATAATTTTTGAATCCATAACGGACAGCTACCGGATGAGGAACTTTATCACTCTTTACCAGCATTTTACTGCGTTGAATCCATGCCTTTGCAGGATAGAACACTTTATCTTCTCCCGCCACTTCAAAATTCTGTGATTCAAAACAATCTTTACCGCTAATCCACATATTGGCACGTTCGAAACTTACAATAACCGTATCATTCTTTATTTCGATACTTTTATAATAAGGACTTTCGCCATTTACTCCTTCTATTCCGTATGTCTTCGTCAGTGCCAGAAGCGCCAAACGTTCGCCGGCCGTTTTTTTCTTTGACGGATGAATCCCTTTCTCCATACCTGCATCCAGCAATACCGCCATGCCACTGTTAGGCACACGATGTTCTACTTTTGCCTGCGCCTCCCGAAGATAAGCAGAATTTATCACTTCTTTTCCTTTTTCCGTAATAATTCCATAATCATAGGGAGCTATCTGACAATAATAGAAAGGGAAGTCGCCTTGTTTCCATTCGGCACGCCATCCGTTAATCAAGGTAGTAAACATATCCGCATACGTGTGTGCGCGATTCCAGTTATCTTCTCCCTGATACCAGATAACCCCTTTCATCGTCATGCCAATTAAGGGATGCAACATGCCGTTGTAGAGGACGGTCGGCGTCCGGTTTTTCGATTTGATATCCGCTTCGGACTGGGGGATCTTTGCGTCGGGGAACGCTTTCAGCCAGTCGGCTGTCATCCATGCCTCGCAAGCCGAACCGCCCCAAGCGGCGACCACCAATCCCACAGGAACATCCAGTATCTCATTGATTAATCTACCGAAATAATAAGCCGTCGCACTGAAATCGCGAACATTCACTGGTGTGGCTTCTTTCCATGTGCCGGTTACGTCCGTTTGCGGAGTGAAGGTAGAAGTACGTTTCACCGTAAACAAACGAATATTCGGATTCTTGCTACGAAGAATATCCATGTTGGCATTCTCTACAGGCTGATTCTTGAATCCTTTCATAGGCATTTCCATATTGCTTTGTCCGGAACATAGCCACAATTCGCCTATCAAGATATTATTTAATGTTTTTTTACTTCCATCGTTGAAAGTAATGAAATAAGGACCTCCTGCTTCGGGAGTGGAAACAGAAAGTTTCCATGCGCCGTTCTTGTCCGCTGTTGCCACATATTGTTTTCCATTCCATCCTGTAGTAACCGTTATTTTCTTATTAGGGGTGGCCGTTCCCCAAAGATTCGCTTTTGTCTGTTGCTGCATCACCATCCCGTCGGAGAATATAGCGGGCAGCTTTACTTCTGCATGTGCGCATAAGCAAACAGCCAATATAAAGCTAGCCAGCCATGTGCCTTTTTTAATTACTGAACTTCTCATCATTCTATTTATATAAGTTTTCAAAGTCTATCCTAATTTTCTATTGTCAATATGCCCAGTATACCTGCCGGAAGCAAGGTATCTTCTTGTTTTCGGTATTTGGCATTTGTCCAGATACCGTCATACGGTGCTTTTCCTTCGTCCATTCCTTTCAGCGCATTCGCCCACGTATTGGTGACTTCTATCTCCAGTTCGTTCGTTCCTTTTTTCAAAGCGGACATAATGTCAGCTCGATACGGAGCCGTCCAGACAGTCCCGCAATCTATTCCGTTTACACGAACCGTAGCCAGATTGCAGACTTTCCCCAGGTTCAGATACACGGGTTGTCCTTTCTTGAGTTTATCCTTCCAGCGGAAAGTGGCCTTATAAACGGCTGTTCCCGAATAATAACGGATCTGCTCGTCTTCTTCTTTACTCCAATCGAAAAGGTCTTTCCTGACCACAGTCTTTCCCGTAGCCAGAAATGTTACGGTATATTCTTCTGTTTCCAATGTCCTATTCAACGGTTCTCTCTTATCTGTTGATGTCCTCTCTTTATCGGCAGCTTCTTCTGTCGGAAAGACAATGAATACGGATTCATTCGGAGCCAACGTCAGCGTAACCTCTGTCCGCTTGCCGTGGATGTGATAAGAAGGATGAGTATTCATTTCCCCTGTTACCGGATTCCAACATTCGGGCTTTCTTCCATTGATACGCATACTTGCCGTAAACGTACGTGTTTCTTCCCGCTGATTGGCAACGAAATAAATATCACCGAGTTCGCCACTCCGATGCGTCCAAGAGATATCTTCCGGCACAATCATATCCCGTTCCAGTCCGTATGCCGAGAAATCTTCTTCTGTATAAGGAAGAGCAGGTACAATGACTCCCGCCGCTTTTAATTCATCCATCTTTTTCCGCACTTCCGGAGAAAGCACCGGCTTCGGATTCATAGGGCGTGAAAGCGGCAGGACGACCACCTTATAACCCATTCCCTCCGCCAACTTCATTCTGCCATTCTTCGCCTTTGCCAAACGGAGTAACGCATCCTTATTAAAACTGTCGTAAGCATATCCACGAAGCGGATTCACCCATTTTTCGGGATCAGCCATATTAGCGGAATGAGTGACGCCTACCGGACGCACACGCAAAGGTTGACCTTCATTCGCCAAACGAATACGTTCACTTTCTACCCGTTCCGTACCGAAAAGTCCCGGAAGTGAGGGAACCAACCGCTCCGGCAATACGGAACGTCGGGGAACCTCTTCTCCAGTAAACACAGCAATATCCGTTACCGGATGACCATATTGCAACAACGACTGGCAGCGGGTAGCATATTCGGAAAATGCTTTCGCTCCTTTATCCCACCAAGTCTGGTTACGTTGAAAGAAAAGTCCGATACCATCCAAAGTCATGCCCGGTTGATTATGTACGTAGACATGATAGAAAAGCCGGTTGATACCTAGCGCATAGTTACGGTCCAGCAATGCTTTCAACATAGCAGGATATTCGTCCCATGTTCCGCGCACTTCGGTGAATCCCTCTGCCTGAATAATATTCTTTCCATAAATATGCGCTCCGCTGATGGCATCGAGCATATCATTAGGTTTGTCATGGGTCGGACTGTTCAGCCAGAATTCTCCCATAGGAAGGTCTACTTTCTGATAATGCAGCAGACCGTCGCTTACCATAGTAGGCGCCACACATTCTGCCGAGAACTGGCAATCATATTCTTTGGCACAATCAGACAACACCTGATAGAATACATCCACTACCAGTTCAGCGATAGTCGTACGGACATCTCTCAGAATCTCTTCACTACGTCCGGCACTCTCCATCGGAATGCCTGCCAACAAAGGCAAATAAGGCAGCAGGTCATACCCGCGACGTGTACGGAACTCCTTTGCAAAACTATCACTCCAATTCTGACTGCCACACTCCCAACTGTCTACGTGCATGTATTTCAGTACCCGACGTGCCACCTCCGGATGAGTCTTCACAAAAGCCTGTGCAAACCAGTTGTCAAACTGTTTCCGGACTGTCCGAGGATTGAACTTATCGCATTCCAGTCCTTTTCCTCCTCCGCCTGTTGCATTGGTATGTCCGGTAGCGGTATGTCCCATCCGCAGCAGTTTCCATTTCCCTTTCGGGAGAACAGCTGTGATTATTTTCTCTTTAGAATGACTAGCTGGGGCATTCTTATATTGTTCCGTCAGATTAATAACCTGTGAAAGGGAATAGCAATCCTCCTTTCCTATCTCCTCTTCACTGGTAGATTCAGCCACCCGCCATACCAGTCCGGCTTTTCCTTCCCACTGATTCAAACGGGCTTCCTGATGCAGGCGCAGTTGTTTGATCTTCAGATTAGGTCTCCATTTTGCGGCATCCATATCTTCACTTCCCGGTTCGCTTCCCTCGGGTGTCCAGTAGAAACGGAAATAACGGGCTGTAGTTGCGGGAATACTATGAGTAGAATTTTCATCTGTATTTTGCCATCCCTGACGGGCAGGGACTAGCTGTTTCACGAAACGATAATTTACGCTATCGTCACTTGCCATTACTTTCAGGCGATGTGCCTGATAATTATTGCCATTTAAAACGATTTCTATATTCCGGCAGGTAAAAGGCTGTTTATATTCATATTGAATATAGCATGGATACGAAGAACGGATAACGCCTGCCGCATCCATATTCACTGTTTGAGCAGATTTTACATTGTTCGCTGTTGCTAAGTTTACGCAAGTGATCTTTGCTGGCATTTCGTCTGCTGCATCCTCTACTGGTAAAGCAAATAGCGCAATATCTTCATAATAGTTTTCATAAGCTTCCGGCTGTGGCAGACGTAATGCATTGAGCTTTCCACCATCAACGATTGTATCACTCCAAACAACTTTCTGCATTGATTCTTTCGGAGTAATCCAGGGACCTCCCGCCAATGCAAAACCGTCACAAATATGCATTCCCAGTTTCAACCCTAAACGGTCGGCTTCCTCCATGCTGAAACGCACCATTTCCCACCATTCAGGAGTCAACTGCTGTGCCTTGCCGTTATATTGTGCACCTTCACTAACCCCTTTGATCGGCATCAGATAAGTACCTCCGAGTCCTGCATGTTTCATCGCTTCCAAATCGGCAGTTATTCCTTCTTTGGATACAGCACCATACATCCAGTACCAAAAGGTCCAAGGCTTCGCTTCGTCAGACGGATTCTGAAATTGGTCGCGAAGTGAGCGTGTTTGTTGTGCATCGACGGGACATACAACTGTCCATGCCAATAAAGAGAGTACAACAATTTGTTGTTTCAGTCGACTTTTCATTTTAATACTATATTTTTCTATAATGAAGACGAAAAAAGGACTTTTTTGTACTCGCTATTACTATAAATTCATGACTTATTGTCTCTATTTTACACAAAGCCAACGCTTTGCAAATATATAATATTTTTATTATTATATTTAAAGTAAAGTATAACTAATGGAGTTCATCATATATTGTGTTGAAAATACTGCTGAACGATTGGGCCGTTATAGTCCGGAGGTTTTTAATAAACTAAAGGAATTGGGTGCACTAGACGACTATATCAAGACTTTTTATGATACTTTGCACACGCAAGGAAAAACGTATATCGTTGATTCTTTATTGGAATATATCTATCATCGTGATCCGCAATGGTTACCAAAAGATTATAGACCTTTTCAAATATCTACAAACGAAGGAGGCAAATCATGTTAACCATTTATCATGGTTCTACTTGTCGTGTAGAGCAGCCATTAGAATATTCTGCATAAAGGGAATATTATCCGTTATTGTTTCACGATTTCCTCAATTCTCAATAACAGGTTAGGATTACTTGGGCGAGCACTAGAACCATAATCAACTATTTGTCCTTTTCTGTTTATCAAGATATAATATGGCAATCTATTAATTTTGAACTGTTTGGTAATCTTCTGATAATTCTCCAGTCCAATATAATCAGCGGCATAGACACATTCTATATCATGATTCTTCATCGAGTATTTATCTAAACACAATTTCCATTGCTTCTTGGTATCATTACCACCGGAACAAATGGAATAAATAATCAGATCCTTTGTAGAATATTGGCTGCGCAACTTCTTCAAGGGTTCCATTTCTGCCAAACAAGGCGGACAGGTTGTAGCCCAAAAATCGAGATAAATAACTTTTCCCCGGTTTTCTTCAAGTATCTTATATATGCTCTCCATATACGACATTGGAGTTAACGTATTTGAACTTTCATTGTATTTACCATACAACAAATTATCAGAAACAGATTGTGGATGCTCTAAGAACGCTTTAGTTTGCCTGTACATCTGTGCTATTTGTCCCTGCAAATGAGGTATTTTTACGATGGAGTCAAACTGAGAACGCTTCCTTGAGAGAGAAATTGTATCATTAGCTTCGAGGCTATTAGCTGTAACTTTAGTATATAAATATTGATTCAATTCATTTTCTCCTATTTCGGACATAATATCATCTATCGTTGGGTGTGTTTTGTTTTTAAGAACCATTCCTGTAGGAATATAATTTTCTATCCAATCGACTATATCAAACAAGCGGGCTGATAATATTCCCTTTTTATATAGTTTATTGATTTCAGGCAATAGCGTGTGATAACGTGCGAACTCTTTTCTTGTCCGATATTGACATTGGCTCGCATAAACCAGGATTGTATAATAATAATCCTGTTTCAGTAATTCCTCCGTAAGCATGACGACATCTTGCATAGGCTTGTATTTCTGCAAATATTCGGTCCTGCGTTCTAAACGTGTATTATATTCTTTCTTTAGCTCTGCTTCAAAATCCTCGACACTCAAATCATGCCTGATACCATAGTCACGCATATAATAATATCCGCTTTCTGTAAAAGCCAATATCTCTTGATTCAATTTTTCCGCATCACCTGTTACTTTAGGATGAAACATATCCTTGAAGTCAATCTCTACATGGATACTGTCACCCGGATGCACATATAAATGCTCTGCATAGTTACGAATAGAAACCTCCCGTATTTTAGCATAAACAGGAAAAGTAAAATAGAAAGAACCATCCTCTTGAATGGGAGTACGGTACTGATTTTCCATATCACTGAAAAATGAAATAATAAGTGTCAGTTCTTTTTCTTGTGGATAAAATTCACGGTTCAAAACTTTACCTGTGATAATAATCTCTTCAGCATATTCTTCCGAAAAATCATAAACGGTTTCTGTCTGATTGGAAATATCCGGTTGAAAGTTACTTTGCACTTTTTGCCGACAACTAATAAATAATATAAATATCGGCAAAAAAACGAATGGATAATGTTTCATTTTCATTGGACATTTTGTGTTTAATGAGAGTTCCGACACTATTGTCATAGATGAACAAAAGTAATAAAAATCGGCGAAAGACAACAGAAATTATAAAGAATG
>OHES01000764.1_pt1 | contig 19463 bp, 9 predicted proteins | sample 1567371 | NCBI WGS metagenome assembly OHES01 (sample SAMEA3879533, study PRJEB24766) | human gut metagenome | biome: human-associated habitat; feature: feces | place: USA | collected 1985/1987 | reverse complement strand
TCATCAGAGAAAATAATATCTCTGCGCCCTCCGTGTCCTCTGTGGTGAACTGATTTATTTCTATTCAGATTCGAGCCATCTCACCTTCCCCCTCTTCGTCCTCTTTCCCACTGTTAAAAATCACGATTAACACTCTTATCCTAATCTTTTTTACTACTTGTTTGTTCACTTTAATATTTTCGTCGCCACTTCATGTGACAATTAGACTTAAGAGAGTATTCTAATAAAGTAGTTCATGTAAATAGTAAAATTTAACGCAATGAGACCTAAACCTTTACAACATCTTCCCGAAGAGAAGAGAACCTCCTGGCTAAGGAATATCCTTGCCATAGCCTGCCTGTTACTGACCTCGTCATCTTTGTTTTCTCAAACAAAAACAGTGACGGGTACAGTAACCGACGCGCTGAACGAACCCCTGATCGGGGTATCAGTATTGATACAAGGTACCTCCTCCGGAACAGTCACTGACCTGGATGGAAACTATTCTATCTCAGTCACTCCGGACAATGTACTTGAATTTTCATATGTAGGTATGCAGAAACAAATTATCCCTGTAGGGCTGCAAACTGTGATTAATGTCGTGATGAAAGACGACTCACAGATGCTGGGTGAAACCGTAGTCATAGGATACGGTAGCGCTAAAAAACGCGACCTTACCGGTTCTATCACCAATATAAAAGGTGAAGAAATTGCTAACAAGCCTGCTACCAACCCACTGTCTTCTCTGCAAGGAAAGATTGCCGGTGTACAGATTATCAATAACGGACGTGCCGGTGATGATCCTGAAATACGTATCCGCGGAACAAATTCTATCAACGGCTACAAACCTTTGTATATCGTAGACGGACTCTTCAACGATAATATCAACTTCCTTAATCCGGAAGATATTGAATCAATGGAAGTATTGAAAGACCCATCTTCATTAGCCATATTCGGTGTGCGCGGTGCGAACGGCGTAATCATTATCACCACTAAAAAGGCAAAAGAAGGACAAACCAGAGTGAATATCAATACATCTTTTGGTTGGAAATCAGTTGTGGACAAAATAGTAATGACCAATGCCGACCAGTTTAAAGAATTATACAATGAACAGCTGACCAATGAAGAGACTGCTCTTTTTGACTTCAGCAACTGGAATGCTAATACAGACTGGCAAGACGAAATCTTCCAGAACGGATTCATTACCAATAACAATATCAGCATTACAGGTGCTTCCGAGAAACATAGTTTCTATTTAGGCGTAGGTTATTCTCACGAACAGGGCAATATCAAACATGAGAAGTTCAGTAAAGTGACCATCAATGCAAGTAACGAGTACAAGCTGACAGACTTTTTCAAGATTGGCTTCCAACTGAACGGCGCACGTATCTTACCCGCTGATGCCAAACAGGTATTGGGTGCTATCCGTACCACACCGGTTGCCCCTGTATACAATACAGAGTATGGCCTTTACACTGCTTTGCCGGAATTTCAGAAAGCACAGATGAACAACCCGATGGTGGATGTAGATCTGAAAGCCAATACTACCAAAGCTGAAAACTACCGTGCTTCGGGCAGTATATATGGTGAAATTGATTTCCTGAAACATTTCACAGCCCGTGCCACATTCTCTATGGATTATGCTTCGGACAACGGACGAACTTATACACCAATTATCAAAGTATATGACCCTACCGTGCAGGGTAATGTTTCAACTTTAGGAACAGGAAAGACAGAGGTAAGCCAGTTCAAACAGAACGAAACAAAAGTACAAAGCGATTACGTACTGACGTATACCAATAGTTTCGCTGACGGTGCACACAACCTGACAGCCACTGCCGGTTTTACCACCTATTACAATTCATTGAGCAGACTGGATGGTGCCCGCAAACAGGGAGTGGGACTCGTTATCCCCGACGATCCGGACAAATGGTTTGTCAGTATCGGAGATGCAGCCACTGCCACCAACGGCAGTACGCAATGGGAACGAACAACCGTATCCATGCTGGCACGTGTCATTTACAATTACAAAGGGAAATACCTGTTCAACGGTTCGTTCCGTCGGGATGGCTCCTCCGCCTTTTCATATACAGGCAACCAATGGCAGAATTTCTACTCGGTAGGTGCAGGCTGGTTGATGAGTGAAGAAGAGTTTATGAAAGATATCAGTTGGCTGGACATGCTGAAACTGAAGGGTTCATGGGGTACATTGGGTAATCAGAATCTGAGTACCGCCTATCCGGCCGAACCGCTACTGAAAAATGCATATTCGGCTATATTCGGTAAACCGTCCATCATCTATCCGGGATACCAACTGGCATATTTACCTAACCCCAATCTCCGCTGGGAAAAGGTGGAAGCCTGGGAAGTAGGATTCGAAACGAATATGCTCCGCAACCGGTTACATCTGGAAGGAGTATTCTATAAAAAGAATACGAAAGATTTGCTTGCAGAAGTTCCGGGTATCTCCGGTACGATCCCTGGCATCGGTAATCTGGGAGAAATCAGAAACAGTGGTGTGGAACTGGCAGCAACCTGGCGTGATCAGATTGGGGATTGGGGATATTCAGTAAGTGCAAACCTGACTACGATCAGCAACAAAGTGAAAAGTCTGGTACAGGAAGGATATTCTATCATCGCCGGAGATAAGAGCCAAAGTTATACAATGGCCGGTTATCCGATAGGTTACTTCTACGGTTACAAGGTAGATGGCGTGTACCAGTCACCGGAGGATATAGCCTCCTCTCCTACCAATACCTTGGCCACCGTAACTCCGGGTGATTTGAAGTTCAAGGATGTGAACGGTGATGGCAAGATTACCCCGGAAGACCGTACCATGATTGGCGATCCGACGCCGGACGTCACCTACGGTATTTCTTTAGGAGTATCTTACAAGAACTGGGACCTCAGCGTCGAAATGATGGGACAAGGTGGCAATCAGATATACCGTACCTGGGATAACTATACCTTTGCTCAATTCAACTATATGGCCCAGCGACTCGACCGTTGGCATGGAGAAGGCACATCAAACAGCCAGCCATTGCTGAATACGAAGCATTCCATTAACCGCGAGAACTCGGAATACTACGTCGAAAGCGGACGTTTCTTCCGTATCCGTAACCTGCAACTGGCGTATACTTTTGATAAAGCGTTAATTGCCAAAGCACGCATGCAGGCGCTGAAGGTATACTTCAATGTTCAGAACCTGAAAACATGGAAGCATAATACCGGATACACACCGGAATTAGGTGGTTCAGCCATTGCTTTCGGAGTAGATAACGGTAGTTATCCTGTGCCCGCCGTTTACACCTTCGGCATCAACTTAACCTTTTGAGAATGGAAAATTGAAAGTTGAAAGTTGAAAGTGAGCTGCGCTATCAGGCTGCATAGCAACTGTCAATTGTCAACTGTCAATTGTCAATTAAATAATAATCAAAGAAAGCAATTATGAAACTATATATTTATATATTATCCTTGTCATTAGTTATCGGGGCGATGACACTGACAAGTTGTAACGACTTTTTGGATCGTAGTCCGCAAGGGCAATTTACAGAAGATGACGATCCGAACGCATTGGTAAATGGCAAGATTTACAACGTTTACACCATGATGCGTAACTTTAACATAACTGCAGGGACACCGGCATTCGCCATCCATAGTTTCCGAAGCGAAGATGCCGAAAAAGGCAGTATAAGCAGTGATGGTTCGGACATCGCAGAAATGTACGATGATTTCATCTACACACCTACCAATGGTTTATTGGGTGGATACTGGAGTCAGAATTATGCAATCATCTTCCAGTGCAATGACATCCTTACCTCTATTGAAGAGAGTGAAGCAAGCGGCAAGCTGACGGAAGAAGATCTCCGTAATCGTGGAGAGGCGATGTTTTTCCGTGCCTACTGCTACTTTAACCTGGTACGTGCTTTCGGCGAAGTTCCTCTGATCACTTTTAAAGTGAATGATTCTTCGGAGGCAAATGTGCCTAAAACCACCGCAGAGAATCTTTATAAACAAATAGACAAGGATCTTGCCGGAGCCGAAAAGCTACTGCCGGAACAGTGGACAACAGAATACCTGGGCCGCCTTACCTGGGGGGCCGCCCGTTCGCTCCATGCACGTACGTTCATGATGCGCAATAATTGGGATAGCCTTTATGTAGCCGCCAACGATGTCATGTCAAGCGGACTTTATAATCTGAATACTCCCTACGAGAAGATATTTACAGACGAAGGTGAGAATAACAGTGGTTCTATTTTCGAACTACAATGTACAGCTACAGCAGCAATGCCTGCCAGCGATGTAATAGGTAGCCAGTTTTGTGAAGTACAGGGAGTGCGTGGCGCAAGTCAATGGGATCTTGGCTGGGGATTCAATATGGCAACTGAAGAGTTGTATAATGCTTATGAAGCGGGAGACCCACGTAGAGATGCAACCCTCCTCTACTTCCGCAAGAACGAGACAGATCCGATCACTCCTGAAAATACAAATACCCCTTACAATGAATCACCTGTATCTCAGGCCATGGGACGCGCCTTTAACAAGAAAGCGTATACAGACCCGGCCTTGCGGCGTGAGTATACCAATAAAGGTTTTTGGGTAAATATCCGGCTTATCCGTTATGCAGACGTAGTGCTAATGGCGGCCGAAGCTGCCAATGAGTTGGGAAAGACAGGAGAAGCCAATGCCGATCTCGAAATGGTACGGGCACGGGCACGTGGCAACAATCCGAATATTCTTCCAAAGATAGAATCGATGGATCAGACTGTACTTCGTGACGCCATCCGGCACGAACGACGGGTAGAGCTTGGAATGGAATTCGACCGTTTCTATGATCTCGTACGATGGGGCATTGCTTCTGATGTGCTTCATGCAGCAGGAAAGCTGAATTATCAGCCCAAGAATGCACTATTGCCGTTACCACAAACGGAGATAGATAAATCGAAAGGAGTATTGGTACAAAATCCTGACTATTAATGACATCAATTAATTTAGTGTAAAGTCCATGAAATCTTAAAATAGAGGGAGAATAGAGAAGAAAGAGGCAAGCTGTATCAGCACACCGAAGGGTATAAGCCCAACCTACGATAATCTCCTGTCATTCATAGACTTACACCCATAAAAAGTTCTACCTTTAAAGGGATATAGATATATAAATAAGGCAGCTTTAGTGACATGCTGATGTCACCTTCAATGACACACGTATGTCATAGGTGATGACACACCTGTGTCATAGGTGGTGACACACTGATGTTATAGGAGGTGACACACCTGTGTCATTGAAGGGTACATCAGCATGTCATATATGGCGACGCTAAAAACAGTTATAAATATCAACACTGCTATGCCATATACAGTGATATCCGGATAGGATAAAAGAAGATATTATCAGCCTGTCAGTTCAAATCAATTATAAATAAAAACAAATATGAGTAAAGTAATTAAGAAACTAAGTATTCTGTTTGCAATTGTCCTGAGTGGTACAATCAGCGTTCAGGCACAAAAGTCTCCACAAGACATGAATCGTTTCATCGATGCATTGATGAAGAAGATGACTGTGGATGAAAAGATCGGCCAGCTCAACCTTCCCGTGACCGGTGACATCACCACCGGACAGGCCAAGAGCAGCGACATCGCCGGGAAAATAAAACGGGGTGAAGTAGGCGGACTCTTCAACCTGAAAGGAGTAGAAAAAATCCGCGACGTACAGAAACTTGCCGTAGAGAATTCCCGACTCGGTATTCCTCTGTTATTCGGCATGGATGTCATTCATGGATATGAAACAATCTTCCCCATCCCACTGGGCTTATCATGTACGTGGGATATGAAGGCCATTGAAGAATCGGCCCGTATCGCTGCTGTCGAAGCAAGTGCAGACGGTATCTCATGGACTTTCAGCCCTATGGTAGATATCAGCCGTGACCCGCGTTGGGGACGAGTATCCGAAGGTTCCGGCGAAGACCCGTTCCTCGGCTCACTCATTGCCCGGGCCATGGTGAACGGATATCAGGGAAAAGAGCCGTCAAGCCAGCTGAAACGTAATGATGAAATTATGGCTTGCGTCAAGCACTTTGCACTTTATGGAGCAGGAGAAGGCGGACGGGATTACAACACGGTTGATATGAGCCGCCAACGGATGTACAACGAATACTTCCCTCCCTTTGAAGCCGCCATTGAAGCAGGAGTAGGCAGTGTGATGGCTTCGTTCAATGAAGTAGACGGAGTACCCGCCACAGCCAATAAGTGGCTGATGACAGATGTTCTTCGCGGTCAGTGGGGATTCGGTGGATTTGTAGTAACCGACTATACTGGAATTTCCGAAATGATCGACCATGGTATCGGTGATCTCCAAACCGTTTCAGCCCGTGCCATTAATGCCGGAGTAGACATGGATATGGTGAGTGACGGTTTTGTCAGCACACTGAAAAAGTCGATTCAGGAAGGAAAGGTTTCTATGATGACCCTAAATACCGCCTGTCGTCGTATCTTGGAAGCCAAATATAAACTGGGATTATTTGATGATCCGTATAAATATTGTGATCCGAAACGTCCGGCACGCGACATATTCACCCGCTCACACCGGGATGCCGCCCGCCGCATTGCCTCAGAAAGCTTTGTGCTCTTGAAAAATGACAATCAGACCCTCCCCCTGAAAGCAACCGGAACGATTGCCGTTATCGGCCCGTTGGCAGATACCCGGACGAATATGCCGGGTACATGGAGCGTAGCAGCCGTTCTGGACCGTTCACCGTCACTCATTGAAGGACTCCGCGAAATGGTAGGCCGAATGGACGAAATGCCGCTCAACCAGCCGAATGAACCGTGGTATATTCCTCTGATGGAAAACGGAGCTGACATCAATCTACTGTATGCCAAGGGTAGCAATCTGATCAGTGATGCCGCTTACGAAGAACGCGCTACCATGTTTGGCCGTTCTTTAAACCGTGACAACCGTACGGATGCCGAACTGCTAAAAGAAGCAATAGCAACGGCCAACAAAGCAGACGTTATTGTAGCCGCTTTGGGAGAATCCTCTGAGATGAGTGGCGAGAGCAGTAGCCGTACCAATCTGGATCTGCCGGATGTACAACAAACGTTATTGAAAGCATTGGTCGCTACCGGTAAGCCAGTCGTATTAGTACTGTTCACAGGCCGTCCGCTGGTTCTGAACTGGGAACAAGCCAACGTACCTGCCATCCTCAATGTATGGTTTGGCGGAAGTGAGGCTGCTTATGCGATTGGTGATGTACTGTTTGGTCGCGTTAACCCCAGTGGCAAACTAACCATGAGCTTCCCGCAAAACGTAGGACAAATACCTTTGTACTATGCTCACAAAAATACAGGACGTCCCTTACACGACGGTAAATGGTTCGAGAAATTCCGCAGCAATTACCTTGATGTAACGAACGAACCGCTTTATCCATTTGGTTTCGGACTCTCTTATACCACCTTTGCATACAGTGATATCAGTTTGAGCCAGACCAGTATGAATATGCAGGGAGTTCTGACAGCTTCTGTAAACGTTACCAATACCGGAGCATTCCCCGGCGGAGAAGTTGTACAGCTCTACATCCGTGATCTTGTGGGTAGTACGACCCGCCCGGTAAAAGAGTTGAAAGGATTCGAAAGAATCTATCTCCAGCCCGGCCAGACACGCACTGTTACTTTCAAGATAGCACCCGAAATGCTGAAGTTCTATAACTACGACCTGCAATATGTGGTAGAACCCGGAGACTTCAGTATAATGATAGGGCCTAATAGCAGAGATGTACAAACGGCAAGCATTCGTTTAATTGACAGTTGACAGTTGACAATTGACAGTTGCTATGCAGCATGATTGCGCAGCCAGTATACAGCGCAGCAACTGTCAATTGTCAACTGTCAACTGTCAACTAAACAAGGTTTCACGCTGCACAGCAACTTTCAATTTTCAACTTTCAACTTTCAATTAACAAAGACATGAAACATATCTCTTTTTATACACTCCTCTGTTGCCTCTTACTGGCAACAGGGGCGTGTCAGAACAATAAAAAATCAGGTGATAAGAAAGACGCTTCTCTCACCGACAGTCTGACTACAGACGCATTGCTGGACACAGTTCAGCGACGTACCTTTCTCTATTTCTGGGAGGGAGCCGAGCCCAACAGTGGTCTTGCTCCCGAACGTATCCACATGGACGGTAAGTATCCCGCCGGTGGACCGGACGTTGTTACTTCCGGCGGTAGTGGTTTTGGTATCATGGCCATCCTGGCAGGTATAGACCGTGGCTACGTTTCACGTACAGACGGATTGGCACGTATGGAGAAAATAGTTTCCTTCCTTGAACGTGCTGACCGCTTCAAAGGTGCTTATCCGCACTGGTGGCAGGGTGACACAGGAAAGGTGAAACCCTTCGGACAAAAAGACAATGGCGGAGATCTGGTAGAAACAGCATTCCTCATGCAAGGGTTACTTGCAGTACACCAGTATTATATAGACGGAACTCCACAGGAAAAAGCCTTGGCACAAAGAATTGACAAACTCTGGCGGGAGGTAGACTGGAACTGGTACCGTAAAGGAGGACAGAACGTGCTCTACTGGCACTGGAGCCCGGAATACGGTTGGGACATGGACTTCCCCGTTCATGGCTACAACGAATGCCTCATAATGTACATACTTGCTGCAGCATCACCCACCCACGGTGTTCCTGCCGCTGTATATCACAAAGGATGGGCACAGAACGGAGCCATTGTATCTCCGCACAAAGTGGAAGGCATCGACCTTCATCTGCGCTATCAGGGAACCGAAGCCGGACCGCTCTTCTGGGCGCAATATTCCTTCCTGGGGCTTGATCCTGTAGGACTGAAAGACGAGTACTGCCCAAGTTATTTCAATGAAATGCGTAACCTCACGCTTGTCAACCGCGCTTACTGCATCCGCAATCCAAAGCACTACAAAGGATTTGGTCCGGACTGCTGGGGACTGACCGCCAGTTATTCGGTAAATGGTTATGCCGCCCACTCCCCCAATGAACGGGAAGATTTAGGAGTCATCTCTCCTACTGCTGCCCTGTCATCCATTGTATATACACCGGAGTATTCTTTGCAGGTAATGCAACATCTTTATAACATGGGAGACAAAGTGTTTGGCCCTTATGGTTTTTATGATGCATTCAGCGAAACCGACAACTGGTACCCGCAGCGCTATCTTGCTATAGATCAAGGACCAATAGCAGTAATGATTGAAAACTACCGGACCGGATTATTATGGAAACTTTTCATGAGTCATCCGGATGTTCAGGCAGGATTGAAAAAGTTAGGATTCAACAAGCCGGCTTAAAAAAGAAAAGGTATAGCCGTTACTTCGTTCATCAGTTTTGAATCAATTTCTGTGTTCTATGGTAAACTGATTCATTATTAATCAGATTTGAATTAAATATCCAACTACTGATTTGCATCAATAACAAGGGTATCCCTGTTCTCTTCTCAAAAAGAAGAGAACAGGGATACTTTTACAATTATTCATCTACCTGTAAAACTTATATTATACAAAGAAAATAATTCGGATAAAATAAAGTTCTCGTTAAAACGACAAGCTTCCTACCTTGATTCTTGATTTTAAACGCTTTATCAACACCCTGCTTTCCGGAGTCATGTTCCTGCTTCCGATAAATCGTTCTATGTCACTGATATTGACAGGAACCATTGCGCTTGATTCCCAATTCGCATCAGGAGCTATTTTATATTTCTCTATAAGCTCCTGATAGGTATAAGTTTCACTAAACCCTATATAAACATATCCGCATATTTCAAATTCAAACCGTTCTCCGTTTGCAATGACCATAATATCAGTGAAGCCATTAATTGAATTATTTATTAATGCAGAACTACCTGTGTCTACTCCAATTTCCTCTCTTAATCCCCGCATCAGACACCTGTTGTAATCAAACGTCCATACTTTCTCCAGCCTGGACTGGTCCATCAAAGAAAAAGTTTCGTCGTACGTGAAATGCCATTGTCCTTCGCAAGCAATACCCTTTCCCCTACAAGAAAACAGAAATTCCATACCCTCGCCCCTATTGAAACAAACAAACCCTCCGATACCTATCGAATTAAAAAAAGGAACGAGCCGATTCACATCTTCGGGCGTCCTGACAACAAACACTCTGGAATTGTACCTCCTTAGTTCCTGATACAATATGCTCATAAACCTGAAAGTAAAGTAATCGGACGTATACAGTTTAAGGCTGATTATTGGAAATTCCCCCACAACAGTCCGGTTCCGGCTCATATGATACACTCCAAGAACCGACCCATTAAAATTGTTCGTACCATCTTTTGCCAGAAAGAACTCAGCCGCTTTCCGGGCGCAATCTTTCAAAAGCGAATCGATATCCAGATTACCGAAATTTTCATGAAGGAAAGTATACAACTTCGCCGTCATTTCCGGATCGGATGTCTTAACCTTCGAATAAGCCCTCTGAGCAGCCACAGGATTATCATTCTGAAGGAATAGCTTGTCAGTCAACGGCTGGACGTATGCTTCGGGAACCTCCCAAACAAAAGTCCGGTTACTATTCGCAACGGTAAAGTTACGACTTTCATATTGGGAAAAAGTAAAATCCACTACAGACACCTCCTCGCTGTCATTGACTGTAAACTCTCGTTTCAGTCCTTCGTCAATAGAGCGCAGATTATTGTTTTTCAACCTATCTAAGCAGAAATTCAGTCCCATCAACAACTTGCCTTCAATTTCTTCTGGAGAATGTATAGCTTTAGGAGAGAACAACATTTTATCGGCATATTTTTTCTTAAACCTTTTAATTCCACTCATTTTAGTATTATTCATATGCTCAAAAGCAACTTCGCCCTCATAGAAATAGAGTAAAACAGGCTTATCCGCATCCATATATCTTTGGATTTCCTCTTCAACTCCTTTGCCAACCCGTGTCCATAAAAAAACAACTAAAGCATCACATTGATTAGTAATCTGTTCGTTGATAATTTCTTGAGGCTTCTTTCCAGACGAAGGGGCTGAGCTTATTTTCCAATGCCGAGGCATTAAGCATACACACCCCTTCTGATTTGCCTGGTTCCATTGCATAACGGCATTAACTATCCGCGTATCAAGTCCGATAGCGTCCAAGTCACTGCACGTTCCTATCATTATATTATATAATGTCACATTCTGTTTTGCCATACTATTTTTTTATTATTCTATTTTGTTTTCACGGGATACCCGTTTTTATCAACTCTCCCGACAATCCGCCCCGGGTTTCCCACAACCAAAGCATATTCGGGAACATCTCTCGTAATTACCGCTCCTGCACCTATCATCGCCCATCTGCCGATGGTAACTCCACATACAATCGTCGCATTCGCGCCAATGGATGCTCCATAGCCAATATAACTTTCACCCACACTCCAATCGGAACTTTTCTTTAAAGTTCCATCTTCGTTTATCGAACGGGGATATTTATCATTCGTAAAAGAGACAGAAGGACCGATAAAAACCCCATCATCAATGGTCACGCCAAAAGGTATCATCACATTATCTTGAATTTTAACTCGATTACCTATTTTTACCCCCTTATCAATAAAAATATGACGATGGATTTTACATTCCTCGCCAATCTTCACGTCGGAAGAAATTATAGTATACTCTTCAACAAAAGTATTTTCACCTATCAAGACAGTAGGGTCAATTTTTGCTTCATTGGATATCATATTTATCAATATTAAATATTTTATTATAATACACTATTTCATTATCATCTATGAATATAAAAGGGTACTTCCGGGATGAACAGGAAGTACCCTTTTGCCTAAATACAATCAGGCCATCTGGTAGAGATGAAATATAGCAGCCTGATTGTTGAAATTACGGCTTATCGCAAGAAGTAATTTCAGAAACAAACAATATATCATATATTTATTATTACTGAACTCATATAATTCTATCGTTTTCTGACGATCTTCAGATGAATAATCATCATTAAATTTCTGGTTGATCAAATAGAGAGACTTCAACGGGGAAGTCTCTCTATTGATAAGACCGCAATATTAAATTGTCAGAGAACGCCTATATTATAATGTCGGTTCCAAAGTAATAGCAAACTCATCACTTAATACAGTACCATAAGTATAAGTCACTTTAATTTGAACAGTAACCGTTACTTTTTTAGCCAAGTTGTTTTCTTTCAAATGGAATTTACCGTCGTTAGCAATCTCAAAACTTGAGAGTGCCATAGCGTCACCATTTTCAAGTACAGCTTTCTTGATGACGTAACGGACACCATCTGTCAAAACATACTCATTTCCACTATTAGTTCCGCCAGTCAAACCATAAGCAGTACCCCAAGCAGGAGAAGTAACAATCTTACCATCTTTTATGACAGGGGTATTAAATCTATCTACCAAATTAACGCCTTTGAAAATAGGCAGTCCTGCATGTGATTCAATACCGGCTTTTCCATATTCCAAAGATGTAGTAGGAATAGCAATCTTATCTGTAATCGGATAAGTCATTGTAACATCAAATGTTTCAGTCTGAGCTACATGTGTTCCAATTATAGCTGTAAACTTAACTCTGAATTTACTCAAATCCACATTTCTTGTAAATTTAAGAACACTATTACCGTTGCTACCACTAACTATTGATATACCAGCAGGAAGTACTGATACACCGTTAGGAACTAATTCATAAGTATATGAAACACCAGAAGCGTAAACTGGTGAATAAACGTAACCGGTCTTGAGATCATGTTCAATATAATAAGGAGCACCACTTACATCAGGTGTATAGTTCACAAAATAATCTCCATCAGTTGTCCAGCGCTCTTGATTATGGCTCCACAATTGCTTAGCAGTAGGATAAGCAAGTTTCAAAGTAGCTTTCAATACAATCTTACCGTAGAGACCAGTGTTATAGATTGTACTCATTGCATAAGTCTTACGCTCTGCATTTGCAGGTAAAGCAACTATGATCTTATCACCAGCAACATCGAACGTGAATGTAGGTTCAGTAATTCCAGCGTCATCAGCACCTATCTTATGCTCAATATTTGCTGGTAATGTACCCTCAATTGCAGCCAATATTTCTGCAGCAGTAGCACCATCAATAAGATTATTAGTAAACTTAGAAGCTTTCTCTGCTTTGATTATAAATGTTTGAGCTCCATCCGAAGAAGTATTCTTCCAAACAAACTCACCTTGAGCATTTACATCGAAATAAGTATCAGAACCACTTTGAAGAGCGGCTTTAGTAATAGCACTATAATCGATAGTAGCACCAACATCGTTCTTAACAATTTTATAAGTTACATCGAATGTCTTTTCAGGTGCCGATGATCCAGTAGTACCAAAGATATCATTATCAGCCAATTGAACTTCCAGTTCATTATCCACTCTGTTGATATCAATTGGACTAATCAATTTCACAGCAGTATTACCTACTACTTCAAATCCCTTACCTTTAATTTCATCTTTATTAGCTTGCGACAAAGATCCGACTTTAACCCAAGTACCACTACATTTTACTGCATATATTACTAAATTTTGTGTAAATCCACATTGAGCCAATGTCAAACTACCAACACCATAGTCTACGTTTACAGTTAATGAGTTAACTGCTTTTTCTGCAACATCAGTATACAATATGGTTTGATTTGCAGCAAGAGAATATACCTGTGATGTAATATCTTTCACAGATACATTGAAATATTCAGTAGTAATGTCATTTATCGGTTTGGTATCTGGAGTTTCTGCTGTGCCATACTCTTTCGATGTAGAAAGTTTTAATGCAACCGGATAATAACTTGTAGAACTGGTAGCAGCCAAATTATTGCTAACCTCTGCCTTAATAACAATTGTACCTGCATCTGTTCCGGCTTTAACCTCCGTAGCAACCAATGCATTCTCACTTGTAGCTCTTGATTGAAGTGCATCTTCTTTGTAGAATGAGAATATTCCAGGATTAGCAGTTCCCAATTTTACTAATTCTGCAACTTTATCAATCGGTGAAATACGGAATTTCATCTCTACTGTACCGTTTTTATTGTCTATTTTATAAACAGGAACGATAGCATTACCACTGTTATCTTTATACTGAGGAACAAATACAATACTTTGGATACGTTCCAATACAGAATTCAACTCCTGGTCTATCTTATCAACTTTACCTGTTACATCAGAAATTGCAGCCTCAATAGCAGCTTTGATAACAGCACTGTTCTCCAGCGTATTCTGAATCTGCTTAGCAATAGCCGCATCAATAGTTCCCTCACCTTTCGCTGCAAGTGCATCTGTAATCAAATTACTTACTTTCAACTCAAGATCTTTTAAATCCTTAACCAAACCAGATTTCTCATCACCTACAGTCTCCTTCAAAGAATTGAGACTGGACTTTAACGCATCGTAATCTGTTTTATCAAATGTATCAAGTCCTTCTAACGTCTCAATACGTGTAGCAAGCTCAGCATCTGCCTGTGCATATTCACTCTGCAAACTACTTACGGCAGCTGCTATATCACTGGTAATTTGTGAAATAATAGCAGTGCTCAATGTAGAATTGGCTTCATCAATGTATTTCTTTACAGCTCCTACTTCTGTTCCAAGCCCATCCAGTCTATCCTCAATGCCGGTAATGGTTCCCTGAATACTACCAATGGTACTCAAAGCGCCGTCAATTGCTGTCTTATTAGCTGCAATATCAGCCTTTACAGCATTAAGATCTGTAGCCGGTTGATTTTCCAGTTTAGTAATACGCTCTTTCAATGCAGTAATATCTGTTTCCAGTTTACCGATCTGAACATCCATCTGTCCTTTAGCTGTTTCCAAAGCAGTAATTCTACCAACCAATTCAGCTTTCACAGCAGCCAGATTAGCAGCAGTTTCTGTTTTAAGAGCATCGGTAACAGCTGTCATTTCCGACTTCACCTTCTCGATATCAGCGGCTACGGTAGCTGCATCAGCTTTCTTTGCAAGATCTTCCTGCAATTTAGTTATGCTTTTCTGAATCGGATCAAGCGCAGCTGCTATTTTTGTATCAACCCCAGCAACACTTTTCTTTAACTCGTCGATAGCTGTTGACAATGCAGCAACTGTAGTTTGGTCAGCCTTACCTGCCAACACAGTATTCAGACTCTCAACCGTATTTTCCAGTTTGCCGATTCTGGTAGCAAAATCCGAGTCTTGGCTCTGCAATTTCTCTATCGTCTTTTTCAACTCGTCGATCACTGACTTGTCAACCTTGTTTGCCTTCAAATCATTAACGGCAGTTTCTAAAGAAGCCAAAGCAGCTACTTTATTAGCCAAATCAGTACATTTCTCATTCAACTCTTTAATGGCTGCCTGATAAGTAGACTGATCCACCTTCCCGTTCACCAGACTGGTGAGAGTCTTATCTGCTTCTTTCAATGCTTCAATGTTGGTCTTAATCTCAGCAATAGCAGCTTCCATCTTAGCATTTGCGACACTCAGATTGCCATTGGCATCCTTCAGTGATTGCAATTGAGATGCTAAATCTGAAATAGAAATAGACTTCAGAGCATCAACCTGTTCTTGCAGCTTGTTGATGTCATCGTCGTAATCCTTGCATCCAACGAAATTCGTAGATGTAAAAATCAGCGTTCCTAAGAGCGCCACAGTTACAAACTTTTTTCTCATAAGTTAAAAAATTACATTAATAATATATTATTAAACACTAAGTTTCGTATATGTCGCTATTGTGTAAATTCTTCCCAAACTGCTACTCATCAATCATTTAAAAGTTGGACGACATGTATTATCAATGCCGTTTTTTTAGTAATTTAGCCGTAGCATAGCCCTATTACGGCGCAAATATCAAACATTTATTTGATATAACAAAACAATTAATTGATTATTTTTTTAATATAGTATGGATATAATTGATAGATTACAAGAAATAATAAACTACTCAGATCTGAATGTCTCTTCTTTTGCGAAAAAGATAGGCGTTGTAGATCAAACAATTAGAGGAATAGTTGTACAAAGGAGAAATAAGCCTGGATTTGATATTTTGGCCAAGATACTTCAAACATTTACTTGGGTCGATGCAGAATGGTTAATAACCGGAAAAGGAGAGATGATCAAGCAAAAAACAACTACGAAAACAGAGAACAGTCCATCATTAGCGGAATTAATTCAATATCTACGGGAAAAGGATTTAAAAATCGAACGGTTGATAGAAGAAAAGACGGAGTTGAAAGTAAAATTTGAAATGGCAAAAAAAATAAATATACAGAAAGAAGAACAGAGTCACGCTCCGTGCATTCCACAAAATAAGATGAGTCAGGATATGTAATTATTACCTGATTCTATCAGAAGGATTGTAGCGTAAACAGAAAAGCCTGCATTTTTCGAAAAAATGCAGGCTTTTCTGTTATTCAATTTGCTCCACCTTGGCCGCCACCGCCGCCATCACCACCCTTCACGTCATCATTCTCAATGGTACGCGCAGCTTTTTTCACACTGGCTTTCAGCTCACCAATCCGATAACTTATGCTCATACCAAAACGCTGGCGAGAGTATCGGTAGGAACTCTCCTGCCAGAAGTTATCTCCGTTCACCATATTTTTATTCGTCATGTATTTCTTAAAGAAATTTCCGGCGAAAGCGCTCACTGTCAGACGCTTCTCCTTAAGAAAAGAGCGGTTCACACTAATACTGTAGTCATAATAACTACTTCCCTTGCCTTGCAAAGAGACATAAGGTGTACTTCCCATTACGTTTACACTCAGCCGGATCTCCAGCGGCAATGTTTGCTGCACACCACCGTATGCAAATAAATTCCACCCACTATTCTTCAATCCCTGAGAAGGGCTCTCCATGCGTGAATAATCTCCCCACAGATTCATATAAACACGCGTTTTAGGCGAAGCATTCCAGTTTACATAACCACTTAATCCAAGACTGCTATTCTTACCTGAATTCTGATAAGTAGAATAAAGTACCTCCTTACCGGTATGTTCTTTCAATCCAGGAATATCATTATCATTCATCAGAGTTGTTATCCGCTCTATACCATTATTGTTGAACGAATAGTTCAACGCCATATTAATATTAAACTTCTGCGTAAAATTACTATAACTAATATTGAAAGAATGGCTCTTTTCGCTTTCCAACGATGGATTTCCCTGACTTATATAAGATGGATTAGCATCATTCAAATACGGATTCAAGTACCAGATACTTGGTCGCCAGATACGCATATTATAACCTGCACGGACATTCGACATTTCTGTAATTTTAAAACCCAAACTTGCCGAAGGTATAAAATCATCAAAATTCACATTAAAACTCTCTTCCGGTTTTTCTGTATATTTCACATCCTGCATAGTACGTTCATAACGTATACCGGCCCTGCCCGAAAATTTCTTCACCTTAATAGCATACCCGGCATATGCGGCCAGTATATCATTCAGATGTTTGTAGTGACTACTGCGGTCCGCATCATATTCACCTACCTTGTCATAACGGTTATTATCACTTTTATTATTGCGAATAATATATTTCGCACCTGTTTCAAGCGTATGTATTTTAGCTATCGGAGTCGTATAATCTGCTTGAAAAGTATGCTCCGAACTATTCTGCTTTTCATCAGAGCTATGTCCATCAAGAACAGTATTCACATAATCTTCCCAATCGGGTTCAACATGATTAATGGTATAGCCTAATTTTGAATTAGAGGTACGAGGGCGCGTACTCACTTTATAAGATAAGGTGAACATACGCTCCTTTACCTTTTTTGATGTACGCTGATAATCGACATTCCCACGGATAGAATACCACGAACCATCACTTTCACTATCGTTCTTGTATGAATAATAAATACTTTCCGAAGAAGCCGGATCAGCATTTCTCATTATTGATTCGTTATATCCATTGCTATCATTATTGCCTCCATACATACCAAATCCCATTGTTACCAGACGCAGAGTATCTATCTCATAACTTGCCTCCAGGTTACCACTCTGAAAATTGCCTTTTCCTTTATTGGAACCATCAGACAAAATTACCGTCTCCTTATTGGCAGACTCCTGTTTCTGCCGCTGAGTAGAACTTGAATAGCTACGAGGATTATTGTTAGCACTATAATTATAACGTGCAGAAAGGGTCAGTTTCTCCTTTTTTATAGTAGTGTACAAACTTCCACCACCTCCCGTATTACTTACATTACCACTAAAAGTTGCCGTATATCCTTTAAATCCACTCCCTCCTATCGTTACGATATTAAGAATACCGCCTACTCCTTCAGCATCATATTTCGCACCGGGATTTGTTATTACTTCAATATGCTTGATCGTATTGGCCGGCATACTTTTGAGAACATCCACCGGATTGTCACTCATCATGTTATCCGGTTTCCCATTCACATGAATCTTAAAACTACTACTACCATTAACTTTAATATTATCCTCGCCATCCACCGTTACCAAAGGGACTTTACGCAACATTTCCAGTACTGTATTGGTTTTAGAGTCCGGATCATCCTGCACATTATACTCTATTTTATCTATATCAGCTTTCACCAACGGTTTCTGCGCAACGATCTCAACACTTCCCAGTTCATTGGTGGCTTCCGAAGTGTACAAAGTGCCCAAATCAATAATCTTCTCATTCACTTTCACCTCAAAATCTTTAATCACAGTACTTTTTCCTATAGAGGTAATCGTAATCGTATGAATACCCGGCACAGCATTAATCTTTTCCTGAAATTTTCCTTGCATATCGGTAACTGCCATCTTTACTGCCTTATCCGGCTGCGACTTTTTCACAATCCTAATGGTAGCATAGGGTTCACCTTCCAGAGTTAAAGAGTCAAGAAGTACGCCTTTTAGTGTATAAAAAGGAGATGTCGTGTTTTGTGCATAGACTGCATTTGATACAATAAAGAGCATCAATAATGGTAGTAACTTGCTTTTCATGTTGTTGTCGGTTCTAATTTATAGTTTACTAAGACAGATGTCATAGTCTTTGTTTATAGTGTTGCGACAAAAATAGGCAGTTTATTTCCTCTTACGAAACATTCGGAGTTAAGAAAGTAAAAAGAGAGCTGAAAAGATATCAAAGAATACATCTTTAGAAAATAACTGATACACAAGAAACCGAGATTTATAAAGAAAACCAGGAGATTTGATTAAAACACTCACTATAAAACACTGATAATCAACAACTACAAGAATGTACACTTTTATCATATAAGAATGTACACTTTTGCATATCAAGATTGTACACTCTTGCCATACAAAAATGTACAATCTTATACAGTAAAACTGTACTTAAAAAAAATCGACCTCATCCAAGCAATACTTTTTAATTACACAAAAAGACAACTTTCCCCCAACCCGGAGCGAGCAATGTAAAACATTACAAACATCCGATCTGTTTGTCGTAGAGAATCGCCCCGATCTCCGTAGAGTTTCGGACCGTTCCTCGTATACTCTATTAAAACCAAATGTTTCCGCAGAATATTGCTTTAATAAA
>OHES01000749.1_pt1 | contig 19664 bp, 20 predicted proteins | sample 1567371 | NCBI WGS metagenome assembly OHES01 (sample SAMEA3879533, study PRJEB24766) | human gut metagenome | biome: human-associated habitat; feature: feces | place: USA | collected 1985/1987 | reverse complement strand
TTTTCTCACAAGACGGTATCCACCCATCGGTCCGCGTACACTTTTTACATATCCTGCCTTATTTAATATGGAAATAATCTGTTCCAGATATTTGTCGGAGATCCCCTGACGCTCCGCGATTTCCTTTAACCGAATCGGGCTTTCCCCATCGTCCAGGGCAAGATCCAGCATAAGGCGCACTGCGTATCTTCCTTTTGTAGATAATTTCACGCTCTCACCTTCTTGCTGATTCGCTTATTTTCTAATCCCTATTGTTTTACTAGGATTTCCTCTTGTAGAATACCATTGCCGTTTTGTTCTGTCAAGGCAAAATACCGAATATGTTATTAAAAACACTTCTTTCCAGGTGAATTTATGTCTGCCAGAAAAACAATTTTACAGGGAACCCTGATCCTGACTGCCGTGGGATTTCTGTGTCGGTTCATGGGATTTTTTTACCGTATCTTTTTAAGCCACACATTCGGAGAAGAAAATGTCGGCCTATACCAGCTTACTTTTCCGGTATTTGCTCTCTGCATCTCATTTACATCCGCAGGATTAGAGACCGCCATTTCCAGAACCGTAGCCAGAAAACAATCCCTCCATCAACCCAGGGAAGCCTCTGAGACACTTTGTCTCGGACTTTTTATTTCATGCCTGCTCTCTGTGATCACAATGATCATCCTGCAAAAAAACGCAGCCGATCTCTCGACTGCGCTGCTCGGCGATCCACGTTGTGAAGAGATCCTGATTCTCTTATCTTACGCTTTGCCGCTTTCTTCTATTCATGGTTGTATCATGGGGTACTGCTATGGTTTAAAACAGACACAGATACCTGCCGTTTCACAGCTGATCGAGCAGACTGCCAGGATCTTATCTGTTTTCTGCCTGTACCGCTTCGCGACACGAAACGGACTTCATGCGGACATTTCCATCGCAGCTGCGGGAATTGCATTCGGAGAACTGTTTTCTACCTTTTATTCTGTCAGAAGACTTCAAAAGAGCCGATCTGATATTTTCCGTCCGGGATTTTCTTTCTCTTCTATAAGACTCCGCTTCCGGGAACTTGTCCCCTTGTCTCTGCCGCTTACTGCCAACCGGGTACTGCTTGGCCTGCTCCAGGGAATTGAAGCTGTTTCAATCCCCGGCTGTCTGAAACTTTATAATCACAGCACTTCCGAAGCATTGAGTACCTATGGCGTTCTGACTGGAATGGCACTTCCCTGTATTCTATTCCCGTCCGCCATCACCAATTCTGTTTCTATCATGCTGATGCCGACAGTTGCCGAGCTTCAGGTCAAAGACCAGGCATCCGGCATCAGAAAACTGCTGCAAAAAGTACTTGGCTCCTGTTTTCTCATGGGATTGTTCTGCTGTCTGTTTTTCCTGTTCTTCGGACAGTTGATCGGTCAATTTTTGTTTGCCAGTGATCTGGCCGGCAATTTTATCATCACACTGGCGTGGATCTGTCCTTTTCTGTATGTAAACGGTTCTCTGCTGAGTGTCCTGAACGGATTTGGCAAAACAACAACCTCTTTTACGATCAACACAGTCGGGCTTGCCATCCGCATCGGAAGTGTGTTTTTCGCAATTCCCGTTTTCGGTATCCAGGGATATTTATGGGGCTTATTGATCAGCCAGCTTGCAGTCAGCATCTGCTGCAGTGTTGTCTTAAAACATCTCATCTCTGCTTAAAGGGTTTTCAAAAATGCTCCGACCAAAACCGGATTTACATACAGTTCTAACACGATACCAACTAAAAGCAGACCTCCGGAAACCAGACTTTTCTGTATATTCCACTGCATACGCGGGTAGCAGTACGCATACCACACCACGATCAGATACGCTGGAATATAACATAAAAACTGGGGGAGCATTCCTGCAATGCACAGGATGCTCCCTTTTACTCCCATCCCGAGAACTGCCATAGAAAACAGAAGTCCGGCAGAAAAGCCCGTCCAAATCAAGAACAGAATAACTGCCGCTTTTCTGAATTTTGTAAAAGCAGATCCCAGCAGCACTAAAAACGGCAAAAGACGGACCTGCAGCAAATACCAGATATACTCTCCCGTCAGAATATCTGCCGCCCGGTATTGTTTCAAAAAATATTCGCTGAAAATCCCTGCCCCCGCTGCAAACTGCTCCGCTTCCAGATTGACATATAAAATTCCCAATAAAAATCCCGGCATAAAAAGAGCCAGTAGCTGCCTCTTTACATGAAACATCTTCAATGGTTTTTCTCCTTTTCCTTTCGATATTTCATTATATGCCGGGACTTTTTATTTATTCAGTTTTTCGATACTTCGTCTCATATGCCAGAAGAGCGGCAATGGTCTTGGAATCTTCTATCTCACCGGAAAAAATCTTTTCTTTTAACTCCTCCAGTGTGTATGCCTTTAAATCTATAAACTCATCTTCATCCAGATGCTGTCTGGAGGGAATCAGATCTCTTGCTACAAAAACCTCAATTCGTTCATTGCAAAAAGCCACTGTTGTCCGCAATGTGATCAGCCATTCCAGATTCTCACTGCGAAATCCAGTCTCTTCCTCCAACTCTCTGCCTGCACATACAATTCCCGGCTCATCTGCCGCATCCAGCGCGCCTGCCGGAACCTCCAGTGTATAACGTTCCAGTGCATTTCGATATTGGCGCACCATCAGAATTTTTCCATCTTCTGTTACAGGAACAACCGCTGCAGCCCCTTTATGACTGATAAAATCCCATGTGGCCGTATGAGTGCCGTCTATCTCCATCGTATCCTGATAAAAATCTACGATTGCTCCCTTATACTTTAATTCTCTCTTCAGACGTTTGATCTTTTCGCTCATTACACAACTCTTCCTTTCATCCACGAAAAAGCGGAACTTCTTTTCCCATCTTACGATGTTTCAGAAATTCCGCTTTTCATTTCATATTCAGTTTTCTATTTTGCGTAATCCGTGACGCGTGATTCGCGGATCACATTTACCTTGATCTGACCAGGATACTCTAATTCAAATTCAATCTGATTAGCAATCTCTCTGGCCATAAGTACCATATCATCATCAGTTACCTGATCTGGAACTACCATTACTCGAATCTCTCTACCTGCCTGAATAGCAAAAGATTTGTCAACACCTTTGAACTGGTTTGCAATCTCTTCTAATTGTTTCAATCTGTTTGTATATGTCTCTAATGTCTCTCTTCTTGCACCTGGTCTTGCTGCTGAGATCGTATCTGCAGCCTGTACAACACAGGCGATCAAAGTCTGAGGCTCTACATCGCCATGATGTGCTTCGACTGCATTGATCACAGTCGCTGATTCTTTGTACTTTCTGCAAAGATCCACACCAATCTGAATGTGAGATCCTTCCACATCGTGATCGATCGATTTACCGATGTCGTGCAGAAGTCCGGCTCTTTTCGCCATACGCACATCCAGCCCGATCTCGCCTGCCAGAAGTCCTGACAACTGAGCAACCTCGATGGAATGCTTCAGCGCATTCTGTCCGTAGCTTGTTCTGAATTTCATACGTCCAAGCAGACGCAGCAATTCCGGATGGATACCAGGTACACCAACCTCGATGGCTGCTGCCTCTCCTTCTTCGCGAATCATAGAATCTACTTCTTTCTGTGCTTTTTCCACCATCTCTTCAATTCTTGCCGGATGGATACGTCCATCCACGATCAAGCGTTCAAGAGCAATACGGGCAACTTCTCTTCGGATCGGATCAAATCCGGATAACACAACTGCCTCCGGTGTATCATCAATGATAAGCTCTACACCTGTCAGAGTCTCAAGAGTTCTGATGTTTCGTCCCTCTCGTCCGATGATCCTTCCTTTCATCTCATCACTTGGAAGCTGCACGACTGAAATCGTAGTCTCCGCTACATGGTCAGCTGCACATCTCTGAATCGCATTGACAACATACTCTTTTGCTTTCTTGTCTGCGTTCTCTTTTGCCTGAGACTCCAGCTCTCTGACCATCTTTGCTGTTTCATGTTTCACATCTTCTTCAACAGTTTTCAACAGATATTCTTTTGCCTGCTCGGAGGTAAGACCTGAGATTCTTTCCAGTTCCTGCACTCGTTTCTGACTGAGTTCTTCCACTTTGGCTTCACGCTGTCTTAAATGTTCCTCTTTTGCTGTAAATTTTGCTTCACGCTGCTCAATAGCTTCGGAACGTTTGTCTACTGCTTCTTCTTTTGCCAGCACACGCTTTTCATAGCGCTGCAGTTCCGACCTTCTTTCTTTCGTCTCTTTTTCAAGATCATTCTTCGTCCGGATGGACTCTTCCTTCACTTCCAAAAGAGCTTCCTTTTTTGTCGTTTCAGCAGTTTTCACGGCATCGTCAATGATTTCTCTTGCTTTCGCTTCCGCATTTCCAATCTTGGATTCCGCATTGTTCTTCAGATTGGTAATGGTCAGATAGCGAGTTACGACACCGACTATCAACGCGAGGGCCGCCGCAATAATTACACATAAAATTACCGGCACAGGAGCACCTCCTTATTTAATTTTCATTGTACATGTTTATGTATCTGCATACATAAATACAACACTTAAATTTTATACTGTTTTACCAACCCTGTCAAGCATTCTCATCATAATTTTGTATCACTTGACGGATGTCTTCATATCGGAATCCTTTTCGTGCCAGATGACCGTATAATTTTTGCATCTGCTCCGGTGTAGCCGTCCTTAGATCCACACGCTTTTTCTCGATAATCTTAAGGATTGCCTCAGTCTCATCCTGTCCGTCAAAGCACTCTTCTACGACCTGCTGCGCAATTTCCCTTGATACGCCTTTCTGGCAGAGCTGATATAAAATCTCTCGTCTGCTCTTGGATGCCTTTCTGCTCTGTACAAAATTTTCCGCATACCGCGCGTCATCCAGATATCCGAAAGACTTCACATAAGAAATCGCTGCCTCCACTGCTTCCGGCGGGTACAATCCCTGACGCAGCTTCTCCCGCAGTGCCGATTCGCTGCGGTCCATATCCTCCAGAAGATGCATGGCACGAAGCTTTGCTCTTTTACAGATCACCTTCTGCAGAATCTCCTGTACAGTATCCTCCTCCAAAAGATTCCCTTCAACAATCCGGTAATGCGACAGTTCGCCCTTGTATAACACAAAGGCGAACTCCTCATCTAAATACACTTTATATTTGATCTTGGTCAGCATCTCTACTTTCGTGACGACCATTTTTTATTCTTCTCCCTCGATCGACAGTTCCATCTGTTCTTCTTTTGGAGTCAGCTTCAGATCACTCTCTTTTACCTCTTCCTCTCCTTCGATCAAATGATAGTGCTGGCGTACTTTTCTGTCCAGCTCCTCCATCACCTCCGGATGACTGGTCAGATATGCTTTTGCATTCTCACGTCCCTGTCCGATCTTCTCTCCTTCATATGCATACCACGCACCACTCTTCTTGACAAGATCAATACCAACTGCCAGATCCAGAACATCTCCTTCTTTGGAGATTCCTTTTCCAAACATGATATCAAACTCTGCCTCTTTAAACGGAGGCGCAATCTTATTCTTCACGATCTTGATGCGGGTTCTGTTGCCGACCATCTCTCCGCTCTGCTTCAGCGTCTCGATCCTGCGGACATCCATACGAACAGAAGCGTAGAACTTCAATGCGCGTCCACCTGTCGTTGTCTCTGGATTTCCAAACATTACGCCTACCTTTTCACGGAGCTGGTTGATAAAGATAACCACACAGTTGGATTTGCTGATGACCGGTGTCAGCTTACGCAGTGCCTGCGACATCAGTCTCGCCTGCAGGCCGACATGACTGTCTCCCATATCTCCTTCAATCTCCTGCTTTGGCACCAGGGCCGCAACAGAGTCAATCACAATAATATCCACTGCTCCGGAGCGCACCATCGTCTCAGCAATCTCCAGAGCCTGATCTCCGCTGTCGGGCTGTGAAATATATAATTCATCAATATCTACTCCGATCTTCTTCGCATAAACAGGATCCAGAGCATGCTCTGCATCAATAAATCCTGCAATCCCGCCTCTCTTTTGTACTTCTGCGATCATATGGAGTGTCACTGTCGTCTTACCACTGGACTCCGGACCGTAAACCTCAATCACACGTCCCTTTGGAACACCGCCAAGTCCCAGTGCCAGATCGAGACTCAGACACCCTGTAGGAACCGTCTCTACAGCAACATGACTGCCCTCTCCCAGCTTCATCACAGTACCTTTTCCAAAATCCTTCTCTAACTTTGCAATCGCCGCATCCAGCGCTTTTTTCTTTTCATCACTTGCCATACCGAATCTTCTCCTTTTTACCCGAACAGTTGTTCGCTTCTGTTTATTATACTATTATATGCTCCTTGAATTGTCAAGTAATTTTTTCCATCCTACTCCGTCCCCCTCCTTTCGTTACTGTTTTTCTACAGAAAACAGAGATGATAAAACCATAGAATATCCTCTTTTTATCCATCACAGGGGAAACTCTCTTGAACAGACCTGGAAGAACTCCTTGAACGTCTGGGTTATAACCGAGTATGATACAGCACAGGCGGCTGCATGATAAAGTTCTGTTTTCTATAACTTACAGAACTATCTTATCATGCGGTCGCCCGGGATGCAATCTATTTATTTTAATTCCTGATGAAGAATTTCTCCATTGGTTACTGTCCAGGATATTTGCCGGTTCTTCCAGGCGTATCAAAGGCTTTTAACTTTGATAAATCATTTTCTGCATTTGACACAACAACATGAAACCAATACGGATTTTCATATATAGAAGAAGAAACAAATGGTAGTTCCTCCTGCCCATAGGACCGTCGATTTCTCGGTTGCCTTTATATGTGAGTTTTTTGACAATTCCTTAATTTATGCCTTTTGATTCAATAACATGTCCATCTAAATCATAAAAAGTAAAACGAACAGGGTCTGGTTTTGGTTTTTGAGCAAGCGGATCATTTCCACCGCTTCCATAATACTCATACCCTAAATTCTGACCATAAAAGAACCAATTTTTATATTCATAGTATTCTACTTGCTCATCCAAAAAGCTGTGAACACTCGCCACCATCTTTATTCCATATTTTGTAACAATATGTTCTGGACTATGTGAAAATCCCATAACAAACAAACCAGTTAAGGTAACAACTCCAATCAGAAAAACTGATATAATTCTTAGTACAAACGAAAATATGCGATGAGCAGATATTTTTTTGCGTGTATTTAGCCATAATAGTAGTATTCCGATACTTATTATTCCTGAACATATCAATATATTACGTGGAAGTATTCTAAATGTATTGTCCGTTACTTTTTCTATCACTGCCACTAAAATACTGCAAAATATAATTATTAGAAATGGGAGCAACCCCCAAAATTTATTAATTGCTTTTTTCATTCTGCATTCTCCTCAAATGATTTTTGTAATTCCTTAATAATCCGTTTCATCTTTCATATCCCGATATACCGTTAGTGTCCCTGTTTCATTTATAACATCTTTACCATTTACAATAGAATTTTTTCGCAAAATTCCATGCAAGATAGAATACAATGCTGCCACAAAAAAGAACTAATGTAAAATTGAATTTCCTGAACTATTTTTTGTCCAAAGCATCTTCTAAAATTTCAATCGCCTTATTGATAAAACTGATTTTTCTCTTACTAATCACTTCCCCGTCTTCTGAAATAGACACATACGCTATAGCCAACAAATCCTCTTTTGTTGGAGTAGGATTCCCCATGATTGTTGTCCATTCGATATCGATATCTTCCTTTGTAATATCCGTACCAGCCTCAACTTCATATTGTAGCGGTTGAAAACCTGCAAAATTAGAATTGGCATTGACAAAAATCATATGATCATCATCTTGATATACTTCCACGGTATAATTCACAATATCTTCCTCTTTTTCAACATATTCTTTATTCGGAGAAATTGTTTCTTCATATATCAACTCCATATTTTGAGTTGATATGAAATTATTACTTTTCTCCCCATCTTTTGGCGAACAGCCAACTACGCTGAATACCACTAAACACATAAGACAGGCAGAAATCATTTTATTTTTTATCGTCATAATCAATACCTCAACCCTTTATCTCTGATTTTTTCATATATACCAGCCTTTTCACCTCGTCCTTTTACATTCGAGCTTATATTACATGTGCAAGATTTTATCTTAAAAAATTCTTTGTCTTTCCAAAATATTACGCCCGTAAGATTTCAATGTCAAATCTAAAATAAAACAAGCAGATGATATACACCTGCCCGTCCCGTTAATGGAATATTCATTGTGGTTCTTTTTCTGCCATTTCTGTATTCTTTAACTCTGGATATTTTAAAATGTATTTTCTTAATTTCTCTTGCCCAGTTTCACAGAGAATGACAATCAGTTTATCAAGGGCTGTAATAAAATCCTTTCCACTGGTAGGATTCGTAACACCCATTGCAATAGCCATTTTTATCATGTTTTCTTCTGATGCTTTTCTTTCAGCAAAGAAATCATAATAAGCATGTGCAATTTCGATAAGTCCGGCGCCATGAACGAGTTTATCATGAAAGCTTCCCATGGCATGTTCCATTGTGTGGGCAGAAGTATACATCATATAATAACCTGCAAATGTGTTGGCAAGAGCCATATATGCACGTGCTTCTTTGTCATTTCCGTCTTTTACTGCACGAGGAAGATATTTTGCAACATACTCTATTGTTTTTAAAGCAAACATTTCAGCCATAGGATGATGATTGATATTTACTACTGTTTCAGAAGCATGGAAAAATGCATCCATATCCTGATAAGCAGTAAACTTTGACGGAACGCTCATCATCAGATCACTGTCAACAACAAACCATGACATTGATATCAGTAGGATTTGGACGAATTCCTTCAAACAATACATGCTCAACATTAGCAGCATCTAATTCTTTTTCGAGCCTTTCAAGATATCCTTATTTCTTTCCGGACTGACCATATATTCGTCTGAAAATTTATCCGCAATTATTCATGACACAGTTGTGAATAATTGAGGAATAGATTTCTTAAAGTCTGTATGGTAAAATATGATTTTAAACAAGTCGAGATTTACCGGAATAAAAGAAAAGTTCGTGAAAACGTATGAATAAAGAAATCAAAGGGAAAAGGATTATTTTGCGTGAACAAAGAGAAGAAGATGCGCCATTTTTTGCCTATTGGTTCAATCAGCCGCAAGTCATGTTTCAATGCGGCTTTGAGAAGCCTACCGATGAAGAAGAGGGAAAAACTTGTATTAATGTGGACCATAAGTCGAAAAACTCGGTTTGGTTCACGATTACAGACCTCGACGGCAATATAATAGGTGAAACTGGTCTGCTCCGGATGTTTCCTGCATGGCACCAGACCGATCTTACGATTATCATTCCCGACCCAAAGATGCAGCATAAAGGATACGGGACAGAAGCAATTCGTATCATGCTTGATATGGCCTTCAATAAGTATGAAATGCATCGTGTCTCAATCGGAGTCGTAGGATTGAATACAGATGCACTGGAATTCTACAAAAAAATCGGATTCAAGCAGGAAGGTATTCTGGAAGAGGCATATTACTACAACAATGAATACAGCGATTTTATTATGATGCGAATTCTCAGCCACGAATGGAAATAATGGACAAATTCTATTTTAAAGGGGCTGTCGCACTAAGTTCATGAACTTAGTGCGACAGCCCCTACAAGAATCTTCACATTTAAATTCTCAGAAATTTATTTTGACTCTTTCATAGATTTCACGCGATCCTGGATCGTCTTATTGAAATTCTCAATCTTACGCTCATAAGACGTATTCATATATTTTGACTGCAGCATAAAATCTGCTGTAGAAAGGTTGTTCGCGATCGGAATATCATAAACAACCGCGATTCGAAGCAGTGCTTTTACATCTGGATCGTGAGGCTGTGCTTCCAGAGGATCCCATAAAAAAATCATAAAATCGATCTGTCCTTCCACAATCTTTGCTCCGATCTGCTGGTCTCCTCCGAGAGGACCGCTGCAGTATCCTTTCACAGGAAGTCCCGTACGCTCTGAGATCAGTTTTGCCGTTGTTCCTGTTCCGCACAGGAAATGTCCTTTCAAAATCTCTTTATTTCTGTCACACCAGTCTACAAGTTCTTTCTTTTTTCCATCATGAGCAACCAGCGCAATGTGCTTTGCCTTGCCGATTTCCATGGTCAAAATTATCATTCAGCATCTTTTTTCCTCCTGTCTTTTACCTTCACTGTGCAGCTTCATCCGTCTACGCCATCTGTTCCATGGAATCAAAACGGATGGCTGCGATCAGACCGATTATCACAGTTACTATCATACTATAAATCAGAGCGATTGGAAAGACTAAATCCATACTTATAAAGATTCCTGCCAACGCTGCGACCATCACCCCGATTCCCAGCACGAACATCTGGAAAAAAGCTCTCACCACATCCTGTCCGGTACGTCCAAGCACATCTCCCACCACGCACTGTGCCAGCACCTTACTGTACATCCGGTTCGCCTGAAGTATCGTGTAGATCAGGATCCCCAGGATTACTTCCAGCACATTTACCTTCCACAAGATTCCGATGGGCACACAGAGTAAAACTCCATCTACAAATGCTTTCACATGCTCCATCAGTGTCGAGTACCACAGCTTTTTCACCGGACTATCCGGAATCAGATAAAGATAGGGTGTTTTAATCTCAGTCTCCCACTTTCCAAGATATCCGCTGAAGATCAGAGTCATATATGCCAGAATTCCAAGCAGAAAAATCTGAGGGATCCCGCTTTCCTGTGCTGTCTCTCGCATCGCAAATGCCATAACGATGCCTATCACGAGATTCAAAAGTGTCATCTTCGAGAAAATAAACGTTCTTTCTTTTCGATATTCCAAAAGCTGGCGGTAAAAGATTGCCTTTGCTCCGACTGCCTGATAACGGACTGTCATATGGCGGAATTTTTTCTTCTTCTCCTCCAGCCCCATGACCATTTCGCCGTTTTTCTTCCGCTTGATCATTTCTGCATAGGTATCTGCAAATTTTGCCGCGTCCTCATAATAATCTCCATTACACGGCATCCGGTATGCCAGGATCACAAACAGGATCGTCGTCAGAATGTACAGAACCATCCCTGCAGCATTGAGCAGATCCGGACTTAAAAGAATCAGATGAAATGCAGAAATCTCCCATCCAATAATTGGAATCATCCGCAGGATCGGCCAGTCAAAAAATGCAGAAACTGCTGCAAAAGATACGCCTTTTTTCCAGAAATACAGAACGATCAGTCCTGTAACCATAAGCAGAAACACCTTGAACCCACGGCCGATCCACTCTCTTGCCTTCTCCGAAATCCGTTCACTGGAATACAGGCAGACCATCAGGCTGATCTCCAGTGCCAGATTACAGATACAGATTCCCGCAAACAGCAGAATTCTCCACGGACTGACATCAAAAACTGTAATTCCTGCGATAATAAATATCAGAAAGAACACCACACTGCTCAGATAATTCATCCAGGCTCCATGGATTAGCACGACCTTTGGATCCACAGGCGCATTGAAGATAAAATGTGCATGTGCCGGGCGGAAGAGAATTCCTTTTCTGGATGCATATGACATAAAATTCAGCAAAAACAGATACAACGACCAGACTGTCAGAATGATCACCATTCCTTTTGCACTGTCAAACTTCATCTGCACTGCTAATTCTGCCAGCATCACAGCCAGAAAAACAGCATATGCCGCACAGGCTAACACAACCAGAAGTGTGAGCGGCTTTTTCACTGCTTTTTTCAAATTGTTGATCATACTTCGTTTTGTCAGATACAATAGCGCTCTCACGATTTCTCACCACCTGTCATTTCAAAGAACAGCGCATCCAGATCCTTGTCTCCCACCTCATCCTTCCGGTAAGAACCAATGATCTTACTCTTTTCCATCACAAACATCATATCCCACAGCTCTTCTACCATCTCCAGCATATGCGTGCTGATCAGTACTGTAACTCCGAGAGCTTTTTGTTCCAGCACGACCTCCTTAAGCTCTTTAATCGCTTTTGGATCCAGCCCCACCATCGGTTCATCCAGAAGCAGCACTTTCGGCCTGATGGCAAGCGCACAGCAGATACTCACCTTCTGCATCATTCCTTTGGACAGCTCATTTCCCAGTTTATCCTGCTTGTCATCCAGGTCAAACCGGGCAAGCAGCGCTTCCACCTCTTCATCCGTAATCCCGCTGTTGTAAGCTTTTCTCATGTATTCAATGTGTTCTCTGACGCTGAGTGCATCAAACATGGCAGGCATCTCCGGAACATAGGCAAACTGTCTCTTTGCCTCCACACTTCTGGCAGGAAGTCCCTGAATTCCGATCCGCCCCTGATACCGAAGCAGACCTGCGATACTTTTGATGATCGTCGATTTTCCGGCTCCGTTTGGTCCCAGAAGGATCCCGACTGTACCATCCGGTACAAAAAAACTGACCTCATCCACCGCCAGAGACTTTCCATAGGATTTACTTAATTTCTGAACTTCCAGCATATCATTTCCTCCATCGTGTTTTACACAGCTCACAGCCTGTCTGTGCAGGCACAGCAGCTGTCTGACGGGCTTATCATTACTGGTCACACCAATTACGGCTTATCACGCAAAAAAGATTCCCGTTCATTGTACTGTTGATTTGATACAATAATACGAGAATCTTTTCTGTTTGTCAACTCTTTATTCGTCTGCTTTTTCCTGTGTATACAATTTGAACAATGCCTGTGTTCCCTCATCTCCAAGGCCTTCTGCCTGCAGCTCTTCATACTCTGCCAGCACCTGACTTAAGACATTGAGATCCAGACCGCTTATATTGGATTCGATCAGCGCCAGTTTCATATCTTTGATAAAATGCTTCATAAAGAAGCCCGGGCGGTAATCTCCTTCCAGAATCTTCGGTCCGAACAGATCCAGCTGACGGCTTCCTGCCGCACCTGTAGACACAGAATGAAGCACTGTCTGCAGATCCAAACCTTTCGCCTGTGCATAAGCAAGTGCTTCACATACTCCGGAGAGCGCACCTGCGATCATGATCTGATTCGCCAGCTTACAGTGCTGTCCGCATCCTGCTGCTCCCTGGTAGTTAATATTGGTTCCCATTGCTTCAAACAGAGGCATACATGCTTCAAAATCTTCTTTGTCTCCACCTACAAGGATAGAAAGTGTTCCTGCTTTTGCGCCGGTATCTCCTCCGGTTACCGGGGCATCCAGAACATGAAATCCCCGCTTATTCCCCTCTTCATAAATCTTTTGGGCAATCTGCGGACTGGTGGTTGTCATATCGATCAGATACGCGCCTTCTTTTGCGCTGTCCAGAATATTCCCTTGATCGAAATACACTTTTTCCACGTCCTGCGGAAATCCCACAATGGTGATCACTGCCTCACAGTCTTTCACGCAGTCTGCAATGCTGTCATGAAAGGTCACACCCTCTGCGATCACATCTTCTACCTTTGCTTTTGTTCTTGCATAAATGTGCAGATCAAATCCTGCCTTTTTCAAATTCCGCACCATGGATTTTCCCATGATCCCGACTCCGATAAACCCGATCTTTTTCATTTTATTTTCCCTCACTATTGTTTTTCTACAACTTCACCCTGTTTTTTATAAATGCTTTTCGCCGGTACAAATCCTCTCACAGAAGAAAGCGGATAAATGTTCGTATGGCTTCCCACAACGGTTCCCGGATTTAAGACACTTCCGCATCCCACTTCTACTTCATCGCCAAGCATAGCTCCGAATTTTTTCAATCCGGTCTCGATTTCACCTTCCGGTGTTTTTACAATTACCAGCTTCTTGTCTGACTTCACATTGGATGTAATAGATGCAGCACCCATATGCGATTTGTATCCGAGAATTGAGTCTCCCACATAATTGTAATGCGGAACCTGCACTTTATTGAACAGGATCACATTCTTCAGTTCTGTCGAATTTCCGACTACTGCCCCCTCTCCCACGATTGCATTTCCACGGATAAACGCGCAATGTCTGACCTCTGCTTCTTTTCCGATGATCGCCGGTCCCGTAATGGATGCGCTTTTTGCTACTTTCGCTGTTTTGGCGATCCAGATATTCTCTCCCTGTTTTTCATATTCCTCTTCGCTGAGTGTATTTCCCAGTTCCACAATAAACCGGGAGATTTTCGGAAGCACTTCCCACGGATAGGTCACTCCCTCAAAAATATCTTTTGCAATTGTCTCATCCAATGTATAAAGTTCTTTTACTGTCAGTTCTTTCATAAATTAACTCTCTCCTTTTTGATTCTCTTTTTTGCGCGATGTCCGGTTTGACGATACCGGTTTTTTATAATATTTTGCAGCCGCATCGTAAAATCCTTTCAGCTGATATTGATTGTTCAGCCGCTTTACGCCTTCTGTCCTGCTGATAATGAAATGATCCAGCTTCTGCATATACTCATCCGGAGTGATCTCTCCGTCTGCCACATACGTCAGTCCTTTCTCCCAGCTGGCCGTCAGTTCCGGATTCAAAAGCGAACGAATGGACTGGTTCACCACATCATACACCATCTCTCCCTGAAGAGTCGGAGTGATGATCTGGGTCTTCTTATTCAGGCTCAGATATTTGATATGGATCAGCTTTTTCAGAATTTCCGCTCTGGTGGCACTGGTTCCGATACCGCTTCCCTTGATCTGGGCACGCAGCTCTTCATCCTCAATCAACTGCCCCGCATTTTCCATTGCAAGGATCATCGAACCGGAGGTGTAGCGTTTTGGCGGAGAGGTTTCTCCTTCCTTGATAGAAAGGTCGAGAAGATTCAGCTCGCTGCCTTTCTGCAGCTGGGACAGCGCTGCAAGAAAAGAGGGATCGCAAGTCGTCTCGTCTTCCTTTCTGCCCTCGTCGTCCTCCTCTTTCTTACGGAAGAAAGAATACTGCATGGCTTTTAAATAGCCCTCCTGCACGAGAACACGGAAGTTGGAGAAAAACTGCTCGCCGCCGATTTCGGTGACAAGAGCAACTTTCTGATAGACCGCCGGCGGATAGAAGATACCGAGAAAACGGCGGACAATCGTCTCATAAACTTTTGCGGAGAGTTCCGAGAGGTTCCGCAGATTGTTAAGGCCCTGTCCGGTCGGAATGATCGCATAGTGATCGGTAATCTGTTTATCGTTTGTATAGCGGGTGGAACCAATCTTTTTCCAGCTTTCACCCTGCAAAATTTCATTTGCAAGGCCGCTGCAGATGCCGTACTGCTGCAGGCCGCGCAGGTTTTTGCTGATTTCCCTGGCAACGGCAGAAGAAAGCACACGGGCATCGGTTCGCGGATAGGTAACCAGCTTTTTCTCGTAAAGCTCCTGAACAACTTTCAGCGTTTCATCCGGACTGATTTTGAAAAAGCGGGCACAGTCATTTTGCAGCTCCGCAAGGTTGTAAAGCAGTGGCGCATTTTTATTTTCCTTTTTTCGCTCCATTTTCAGGACATGCGGGATCAGAGGATTCTGCATGCTTAATTCCTCGATCAGTTTCTGTGCGTCCTCTTTTTTCTGGAAGCCGTTCTCCTTATAGAGAAGCGGAGAGTTGAAGTAGCGGCTGCCTTTTACGGCGCGCCATTCCCCCTCAAAATTGCGTCCATTTAAGGAAAGACCGGCGATGACACGGTAGAATGGTGTTTTCACAAAGCTGCGGATTTCGCGCTCCCGGCGTACGACCATGCCGAGCACACATGTCATAACACGGCCGACGGAAATAGACTGATATTTAGTGCCGAGATACGATGCGACAGCGCTTCCGTATTTGAGCGAGAGAAGACGGGAAAAATTAATGCCCATCAGGTAATCTTCTTTGGCGCGGAGATAAGCGGATGCCGAAAGATTGTCGTATTCACTTTCGTCCTTCGCTTCGCGGATACCGCGCAGAATTTCTTCTTCTGTCTGCGAGTCGATCCAGACACGCTTCTGTTTCTTGTCTTTGATACCGGCCATCTGCGCGACGAGACGATAGATGTATTCTCCCTCCCGCCCGGAGTCGGTACAGACATAAATGGTTTCAATATCCTCCCGGTGGAGCAGGTTACTCACAATGGTGAACTGCTTTTTTACTTCCGGGATAACTTCATATTTGAAGTTTTCAGGCAAAAAAGGCAGGGTCTCGAGACTCCACCTTTTTAACGCAGGATCATATTTTTCCGGATAACTCATCGTAACCAGGTGACCGACGCACCAGGTTACGACGGACTGATCCGACTCTAAGTATCCATCCCTGCGCTGCATATTCTGTTTTAACGCTTTTGCGAACTCCTGAGCAACGCTCGGTTTTTCCGCAATGTATAAAGATTTTGTCATTTATCTGCACTCATCATTCGAAGCGGCCAGGCAAGGAGCACACCGCCTCCTATTGCGTTTCCTATAGTTACAATGACCATACTTTTCAATGCGGCAGTCAGAGAAATGCCGCCTGGGACCAGAAGTGCAGCGGTAACAAAGGTGGCCATATTGGCAACGCAGTGTTCAAAACCGGCAACAACGAATCCGGCGATGCAAAGTATAATCATGAAAAATTTGGCAACTTCATTTTTGCATTTCATGCCGCAGGCAACGGCGAGGCAGACGAAGAAGTTGCAGAGAATGGCACGGAAAAACATTTCTCCGGCAGGAATGGAAAGTTTATTTCCAATAAATCCTGCGTAATAATCGGCAGTACCGGAAGCACCTGCCAGTACGAAAATTACGGAGAGAATCAGGCATCCGACAAAGTTTCCGATGTAGCTTACCAGCCATACTTTTCCAACCTGTGCCCAGGAGACTTTTTTGTCATAGGCCCCAAATGCCATAACAAGATTGTTTCCGGTGAAAAGCTCTGCACCGATAAAAACGATCAGCAGAACCGCAATGGCAAACACAATACCGCCAAGCAGTTTTCCCCAGGCAGGATCTGTACTCTGGAACGTATTGCCTACCACGTTGGAGAAAATCATGGCAACCACGATAAAGAAACCGGCCATGACTGCACGGAGAAAGTATTTCCCCGGGTGTTCTTTCAGCAGCTTTGCTTTGTTTACGGCTGCCTCTGAAAATTTTTGTACGTCATCATAAGGCATAGAATAACTCCTTTCTTATGTCCAGTAGGATGGACATATCCCCTCTCTTTTTGTCCGGGGGATGGTCTTTTTTTCCGGAGCAGCTTGCAAATGCTTCGGATTTCGCGCTTTCAACTTTGGCTATTATAGCATTTCCCGGAAAGATTCGCAATGAAGGAGGAAGAAAAAAGTATATTTCCACAGAAATGTCAGAAAATAAGGGGTGAAACGACAGATTGTATGATGAACTCAGAGGGATTGAAACAAGGATTGAAAGCTTTTTTAACCGAGTTAGCCACTTGCTCAAAGACAGGACTTCCAGAAAATATGATAGATATCATATTTCTGGAAGTTTTATTGTAAAATAATGTAACGTACTTAATAGGAGAACAGTTCGAGTATATGTATCGGCTGTTCTTTTTTTTGCTTTTGAACGTTAAAATGTTAATCTTTTTCTTGCGTATAGTAGAACACTAAAGTATAATAAAATCAGTTTTTTGCATAAGATTAAAGCTATAATAAGGAAATTGGCAAACCAGATGAAAGTCTGGGACGCAAAGCTACAGGGCCTGTAAAATGGCAGCCAGTTGCATAAAATGAGGTGCACTGTCTGTCTGACGGTGCTTTTTTACGGTGTTATTTCACAGACGTAACAATAATGATTTTATCAGGAAAAAATGAGGAAAATAAAAGTATGAAAAAGGCAAAACGTTGTCTGACAGCAGTGGTGTCAGGTGTACTTGCAGCATCTGCTGTCTTGTCTGGATGTGGACAGTCAAAGAAAGAAGTATCTATAAATGATGATCATCTTACCGTTTATCTGTGGGAAAATCGTTTGATGAAAAATATTGCATCCTATATCCATGAACAGTTTCCAGATCAGGATATTGAATTTATTATAGGTAACAATGATACCGATTTATACAGTTATTTTAAAGAACATGATGAATTACCGGATATTATAACAGTACGTCGATTTTCTGGAACAGATGCACAGGACTTACAGCCTTATCTTATGGATTTTGCTTCTTATGATGTTGTTTCCAAGTATTATTCTTATGCGGTGCAATATTATAAGAATGAGGAGGATGAAATCCAGTGGCTGCCAATCTGTGGTATTCCGCAGACGATCATTGCCAACAAAACACTGTTTGATCAGTATGGCGTAAAGATTCCAGAAAATTATGAGGAATATGTACAGGCCTGTCAGCAGTTTTATGATAATGGCATAAAACCGTATTCCATGGATCTTGGGGAAGACTGGTCTAATAATGAAATCATCCAGGCGGCGGCAATCGGTGAGTTTACAAGCCTGGATGGTATTGAATGGCGAAACGGTGCAGAGACTGCAGCGGATGAAGTGAAGTTTGATGATACATTATGGAAACGTATTTTTTCAGAAACCAGTCAGTTTCTTAAGGACTCGCACTTTGGTAAAGAAGATATCAATATTGACGTCAATACAGGAATCCAGATGTTTGTCGAGGGAAAATCAGCAATGTTTCATGGACATCCGACGGTTATGCAGCAGCTGCAGAAACAGATGGATGCGGAGCTGACCCGTATTCCTTACTTTTCACAGACATCGGATGAATCCTATGTGTACATGACTCCGTCCTTAAACATTGCATTTAACAAAAACCTGGAAAAAGACCGGGAGAAACTGGATACTGCGCTGGATGTGCTGGATTGTATGATTTCAGAAGAGGGGCAAAAGCTGATTGCGGATGGAAGCGGTGTTATTTCATTGAATACAGATGTTCCAACCATGATGCAGGATGTGCCTGGACTGGAAGAGGAAATTAATCATAATGCTGTTTATATCCGATATTCCGCCCAAAAATCATTTGATGCAAGTCTTGAGGCTGTTCACGGATTACTGTCAGGGGAAATGGATGAAACACAGGCTTATGATACTTTTCGCAGTGTAATGAATCGTAAAGATCCAGAAGAAAAAGCAATGATGAATTTTGAAAATGAATATTCCATTTCACTGAACGATAGAAATGGCCGTGATGCAGCATCTTCCATTTTAACTACGATCAGAGAAGAAAATGATGCACAGCTGGCTCTGGCACCATATTATTATTTTACTTCTTCTATGTACAAAGGAGAATGCACCAATAGCCGGGTTGGCATGATGACAGCGAAGAGTTCAGATACAACATTATATTTTGCAAAAATAAATGGTAAACAGGTTTGTGAACTCGTGGAAAATTATCTCGCCGAAGCTGATGAGAATTTTTATGTAACCAATGAATACGAATTACCAATTGCATCTGGTATGAAAATGATCGTCAGTCAAGAGAAAAGTGGATTTTCGTTAAAGGACTTAACAGTTAATGATAAGAAAATAGACAAAGAAAAGGAATACTCGATTCTTCTTACAGACACCACAATGTCCGTTTTGAAAAAAATAAATCCGAAATGTGAGATTGAGCAGCTTAAAGATACAACATTATCAAGTGCATGGACCGAAGCAATGTCAAAAGGACAGCAGCCGTCAGCACCGGAAGACTATATAGAGGTTGAACAGTAAAAGTGGAGATAGAACAAGCGGTAAATAAAAGAAAAAAAATAACAAGGCTGTTGCTTATACTATGATATGCTCCCTTCTAGGTAGACAAGTGAAATAATAAAAACTTG
>OHES01000740.1_pt1 | contig 19851 bp, 12 predicted proteins | sample 1567371 | NCBI WGS metagenome assembly OHES01 (sample SAMEA3879533, study PRJEB24766) | human gut metagenome | biome: human-associated habitat; feature: feces | place: USA | collected 1985/1987 | reverse complement strand
ATTTTTTTTTTGGGGGGGGAGGTAGAAAGGTAAGGGAATATTTTTCTAATCTTCCCACATTAAAAAATGATCCACTTGCAATTCAAGCGATGCTGGAACTTGCTGGTTTGGAAATGAAAGAGAATTGTGGAATAGAAGAATTAACATTGGGAGAGAAAAAATTACTGCTTTTAATAAAACTTGTTGCCGATACTTCAGAGAAATATATACTTCAAAGTTTATTTCAAGATATGAAAGAAAACGAAGTTCAAAGCGCCGCAAGAGTAATAGCAGAAATGTCAACTTATACGAATGTAATTCTGCTCAGTTCATCCTCAGAAGGGTATGAAATCTGTGATAGGGTGGTTCAGTGGTCAGGGAATGATGGAAGAGGACACATTGCGCGCAATAAAATCAAAGATATGTGCATCATGCCACCTTTTGTTATGCGCGATATATTGAAAGTAATAAGGGCAAGTGAAACTGCTGAAGTTGTAATTCCATTATGGGAAGTGATTCCCGGAGAGTATGAGGAATATGCACATCAGGTCTTAAATTCGAATGCAGGAAAGAAAGGATTTGTTTACCGTTATATTTCTCATAGACCTTTTAGAAGTGGAGATATTTATTGGATTATGGAGCATCAATTGCAGGAGTTGGAAGTTGATGGCAGACCATGTTTTGAAAAAGTGAGCCTCATGACGGATGAGGCAACCATTCATGTAACGTGTAGTGAATATTTCTTCCGGTGTTGTAAAGAACTGGAAACTATTTTTTATCATTATTCGGAAAATCATGTGGAGGAATTGTAATATGAGGAACAGAGAGATGGGGGTGTGAAGAAAAACAGAATTATAGTAATTGCGGATGAAGGAGAAGTGCTATGGGAAAGTTTGATTTTGCCGGAACAACAGACAGAGATTTATCTAGCAAAAAATATTCAGGACGCTCTTTCCCACTTGACAGTATTTTCTTATCATTTGATTTTAATTGCGGTAAAGCAAGAACCGGAAATTATATGCCAACTTGTAGAAACTATCCGAAAGATGGTGATAACACCTGTGATTGTTTTATTGCCGGATCATTCTGAAATGCGAAATAAGATCATTCAGTCCGGAGCGGATGTAGTATTGACGCAACTGTGTATAGAAGAAATCAGTCTGCAGGCATATGCATTGATCCGTCGCTATACAGAGTGGAAATCGGAAAGAAAAGAAGAAATTCCTGTTATGGTCGGGAAACTGGAAATCTTTCCACTTCAAAGAACAGTAGAATGGGAGCATAAAAGAATCCCCGTTGTAAAAAGGGAGTTTGATTTCCTATATCTGTTAGCGTCTACACCGGGAAGAGTATATACATACAGTCAGATCTATCAGCTGGTATGGCAGGAGTACCCACATGGGGATATTACAAATATTATTTATTGCATGGTACATCGATTGAAACGGAAATTGAAAAATGTAGATGTAAATGCAGAACATATAATCATCAGTGTAAAAGAGGTTGGATATTGTTTAAAAATATAGAAAGAATCATAGAAGGCAGGTTTCCGAAATGGAGCCTGCTTTTTGTATGGGAAGATTTTGGGGGCGTATTGTAAAAGAAATAACCGAAAACTGACAGTTACTTGACAGACAACTGACAGTCTGATGACAGCTTGGTTTTGTATACTACTTCTTTATGTAAAGAATGGGATTCGTTCCATGACATAAAGGAGTAGTGTATGTGCCGGAAAGAGCTACAAAAGAGAAAAATTTAACTTTATATACAGCGTTTGGTGGTGTCGCAATTCAAAACAGGATTGCGGCATCTTTCTTTTTGTGGAGAAGATTCTGGCTAACACAGTCTTTTTCTTGTAAAAAGGCAAGGTCACCGCCACTCCGATTTGATTTCAAAAAATTCAGATCGGAGGAAAAGAAAGGTGACATTTCATAAAGCAAAAGAAGAATATAAATGGAAACAGTGGAAGGAACAGGAAGAAAAGATTTTAAGAGAATCCGGAGTCAGTGAAGAGGTAATCCAAAGAATCCGGGAATTGGATTGGCAGGATTTTAATGCGGATCGAAGGTTTTGGGAACATTTTTCTTCCAACCAGGAAGAATTATATACGCAAAAGACGGAAGAAGAAGCTTCAGTTGCACTGAATATCCAACAGTTGCTTGACAGTATTGAGAACGAACAGCTTTTACAGATTCTGATGGAAACAGATAAGAAAACATTGCAAATTTTACTGTTGAAGATGTGGGGATTTTCTGTTCGTGAGATTGCGGGTCAGATGGGACTGCCGGAAAAGACCATTTATACACGGATGGAGCGATTGAAGAAAAAAATTAAAAAAGTTTTGAGGAAGTGAAGAAAAATGGAGGTTCTCATCGGCTCTATATATGAAAGGGGTAATAGCCCTTTGTTCCTTGATAACCGCATACCAGCATTACAGGTACGTTCCCAAAGATAGAAGCGTGACAGCATAAGCGCCAGGACGGATGGGAACAAGCACTGCAGGATTGTTATGGAAAGGTCTGTCCAAAGACTATGGCGGATCAGTTCGTGAGAAAACTGTCAGTGCCTGTTCTCATTCTGAGCGACTCCTTATAGCTGTGAATGGACTTTTGCAGGTCTTTCGCCAGGATCATCGGAGGGGGATAATGATACGAAATTCTTCTCAAAAAAGAAGAGGATGGACTCTAAGTTGTAATCAGCAAGACTTTCAGGAAATCTGCGAGCGGTGCGAAGCGAAGCATCCGCCTGTAATGTTCCCTACCATAAAGGTGGTGTGGCAGCCGGGGAGTCGAGGACAAATACGGTGCCAAAGAAGAAAAGAAACGATAAGAAATCAAAAAAGAGTGTGTCGTTGATATCAGATACATGCGGCTGTGAGAAAATGTCACAGCCGTATTCTTGTGGTATTAACGCCATGCGGAAAGAAGTACTATGTTTTATAAAGTTGAATATCAAAAAAGAGCGCATCAGGAAGTAGAGAAGATCTTCCGGGTGCTATTTCCGGAACAGGGACTGGCAGTCCGGGAAGAGCAGATCCGTCTCTGCCATGAAATGTTGGATGCTCTGCTGGGAGAACAGATTGCCTTGTGTGATGCAGGGGTAGGGATTGGAAAAACCTATGCCTATCTGGTAGCCTGCGTATTATTGCGGAAGTATTCCATGCTGACTGGGAGAGGAAATCCGTTGGAGCAGCGTCCGGTAGTGGTGTCCACCTCCAGCATTGCATTGCAGAAAGCAATATTGACGGAATATATTCCATTTTTATCCAGAGTGCTGTTGGAGCAGGGGATCATTCAGTCACCTCTTCGGGCAGTGGTGCGGAAAGGGAAGGAACACTTTGTCTGCGACAACAGGCTGGAACAACGAATCGAAGCGATTCGCCATAAACAGAAGAATGCTGCCCAAAAAGAAGCGTTGCTGTCTCTACGAAAACAGTATGACATGGATAGCGTAAAAAATCTGAGCGGGTTTGACAGAAGGCTGGTCTGTGTGCCGAAGTTCTGCCCAAGAGAATGTCCGGGCAGGCAGATGTGCCGCTATCAGAGGTATCTGGAAGAATCCAGGAAGCAGGATATATTTATTCAAATCTGCAATCACAACTACTTACTGGCAGATGCGTATCACAGAGCAGAAGGATACAAGCCTTTACTGGCGGATTACCGGACCGTGATTGTAGACGAAGCCCATAAGTTACCGGAAGCGGCAAAGCAGATGTTTGGGAAAAATCTATGCATGGATGATATCCGGGAGGTAGCGTATTATCTGGAACGGGAACATCAGACGGAAGAGGCAAGAATCCTGCGGACCGTCCTGTATGATGCATTGCATGTTGTTGGTGCAGAACAGAAGAGTGGAAAAGGAATCCGGGAAACATTCCGTCATACAACAAATAGTGTGATTTCTCTGTGGGAAGGAATAGAAATGTTGGAATTTCTTTTAGAAAAGCTGGAGCGAAGTGTTCCAAAGTGGATACGGAATCGGCTGGAGGATGCAAAAGAAGTGCTGGAGTGTTTTTGCAGCAGCGATGAGAAATATGTCCGCTATCTGCGATTCGATACAGAGCAGCTTCCTGTTTTGTGTGCAGCCAGCCGGGAAATCCCAGAATTACTTCGGAAGATGTTATGGGATCGGGAAGAATGGATATCCGCCATCTTAACCAGCGGAACGCTAAAGGCAGGCGCAGGTTTTTTGCGCACCCGGCAGATCACCGGGCTGGAAGGAAGAGCAGGCGTGCAGGAATATGTGGCAGAGTCCCCCTTTTCCTATGAGAGGAACTGTCTGTTATACCTGCCAAAGACGCTGGAACATTGCAGGAGAGGGAGCAGGGAAGAGGCAGTAATGGTGGCAGACCAGATCCATTCCTTGATCTGTTCCACTTACGGACATACGCTGGTACTGTTTACCTCTTATACATTGATGGGAAGTGTGTACCAGATTTTAAGAGACAGCCTGCCATTTCCCATGGTGGAAGTATGGAGATATTCCCAGGAAGAAATCTTGCGGTTCAAGACCATGGAGAATGGGGTGCTGTTTGCAGCCGGCTCCTGCTGGGAAGGGGTAGACTTTCCGGGAGATATGGTATCTTCGCTGATTATTGTGAAGCTACCCTTTGCAGTACCAGATCCGATCAGCGAAGCAGAGAAGGAGACGTATGACTCTTTGGAATCCTATATCCAGTCTATTATTGTGCCGGATATGCAGAAGAAACTGCGACAAGGATTTGGGAGAGCCATCCGGACAGAAACCGATACCTGCGTGGTGTCTATTTTAGATATACGGGCGGTAAAAGGCGGCAAGTATCACGAAGATGTGATGTGTGCGCTTCCACCCTGCCGGATAGCAGAAGAGTTGAAAGAGGTACAGGATTTCATCCGCAGCCGGAAAGGTGTAGAGTATTATTTATAATAGGAAAAATCTGCTTTCCAGCCTTGTTGCTTGTGCTTATTTTCCAGGCGCTTTTAAGGGAAAAATTTAGTACAGTTTTGGGGCGGTTTTGGAGAGATTGTTGGTATTGATGAATAGCTATTTGAACATGAAGTGGGTATAATGTGTATAGCGTTAGAGGAAAGGACGGTGAGCAAAATGGCACGATATGCAGTAGAACATATCTGGGAAGGAAAACAGGAATATTTCTTGATCCGGGATCATCAGAGCTGGCAGATGGTGCTGCTCCCGTCCAAGTATCTGACGCATTTGATTCGAGCAAACCGTTCCCCGAATACCGTTGGCCGCAGGGCAAAATCCATCCGGTTCTATCTGGAATATTTGGATGAAAAAGAGATGGAACTGTCCCAGGTAGCGGAACTGGAATTCCAGGAACAGTATGAACATTATGTGGGATTTCTCCACTGGCTGAAAGCCGGAAACCATTTGCATGAAAAGAAAGAGAAACTGCCAAGCAATAAAACCTGCAATGCGTACTTAAAAGACGTGTTCAGGTTTTTCTGTTTTTTAGAGCTGGAAGCAGATATGGAAAGGCTAAAGGTATTATATTATGACAGCTTTACTACCCATGATTCCATCGGTGTAAAACGGAAGCTGCGGTTCCGGTCATTCAACGGCTATCTGAAAGAGGAAGAACGAAACGTCCGTCCGGCAGAGCATCAGGAGATTTTGGAACTTCTGAAGCAGTGTACCAACTGCAGGGACCAGCTTCTGATCATGCTTCTGGCAGAGACCGGATACCGGATCGGTGAGATCTTAGGGGTAGATTATACCAGAGATATTGATTATGAAAGACACACCATCCGGGTATTCTTCCGGGATGACAATGAAAACAAGGCAAGGGCGAAGAATGCGGCATACCGAAGATCCAAAGTCAGTGATGCCACCTTCCAGTTTTTACTGTTCTATTTGTCCAAGTACCGGGAATTTTTACAGCACCAGCAGATGCTGTTTGTAAACATCGAAGGAGAGACAAAAGGAAAGGCACTGCAGGTGGACGCAGTTTACCGGATGCTGCAGCGGATGGAGAAAAAGACAGGCATCCATACGATGCCCCATATGCTGCGGAGATACTTCGGAAATATGAGGCGGGATGCCGGATGGCCGCTGGAAATGATCAGTGAGGCGTATGGACATAAGCACATCGACACGACCATCAAATATCTGAACCTTGTAGATGACCAGCTTATGGAAGCCAGTGACCAATATTATGCAAAACATTCTGCTCTTTATGATGTGGAGAAACTCCTGTAGGAGGTGAAGAACATGCCCGCTTATCAATTATATGTATATGAAGCTCAGGAAAAGCGGGAAGCACTGGAACAAAAAATCTGTGAACAGGTGGATGCCTGCACAGAGGTAAATGGAACTATACGAAACAGGGTAAAGAAATTCCTGATAGAAGAGGGGATTACTGATATTTCAGAGATGGACGCAGTCCTAAGGGTCCTCTACGAAGAATATCTGGAAAGGAACGAAACCGTTCTTGCACCGATTACTTGCCTGCGGGGATTTGATGGAATCGTGATTCATCGGATGAAAGAAGAACTGCAGACACTGGCAGGGAGAAGAAACTATACTACAGAGTATCGAGAACAGTGGATGTGCCTTAGCCATTATCCGGAGATTGAGATTGCGGAATCCTTTCTAGCAAGTAAAGATGGAAAAGAACTGTTGTGGAATTTTACCATGGAGTGCCCAAGAAATTTGAAGATGCAGATTTTTACAGTACTGAAAGAAGTAATCCATACCTACCAAGGCTGTTACAGAAAAGAGAAACTGCTGGCACTGCAAAGGTTCTACCAATTCTGTGCGAAGCATCAAGTGGCTGATATTGAGATAATGACACTGACCAAAGAACAGCAATTTGAGCAGGAACTCTCGGAAGAGTTTCGAGGGAAAAAGAGAAGTACTATGTTTGGCATCCTGCGGATGAGCAGAAAAATCCTATTTTTACAGGCACCGGAAATTCATTGGAATGCGAATGTGTGGTTTTTGGAACGTTTCCATTTTTCCAGAGAACGAATGAATCCAAGCAAGCCCGTGGAATGGGTATCCTTTAAAGAGGTGACCAACCTGGAAAATCAAAAGATTTTGCAAAAATATCTGCGGTATCTGTTTGGAATCACAGATTTATCTATCAGTACCATCCGAATCAAGCTGCTGGAACTTCGTACATTCCTGGTACACTTCAATGGAGAGGAAAAGCCGATCTATGAAGTGGAGGCAGAGAAGATTCAGAGATATCTGGAATCCGTTCAGAGACAGGATACCCGTGAAAAAACAGCAAATGGAAGAATCTTTATGATTTTGCAGTTTTACAATTTCCTTGTAGTCAAAGGATATCTGAAGAAGATTCCATTCCGTCATGTGTATTATATGCAGAAAGAAGTGCATGTCCATAATGACCGCAGTGTACCGGAAAGAATCTATACGGAAATTTTATCGAAGCTGGCAGAATTTCCGGAACATCTGCGGTTGATGTTCCTACATTTATGGTGTACCGGAATCCGGGGAAGTGAAGTATGCACCCTGACAGGTGGCGATTATGAAGAAAAGAATGGAGATTACTGGCTGAAAGTGTATCAGGTGAAAATGAAAACGTATAAGCGGATTCCCATTCCGGAAGCATTGTACGATCTGGTGCAGGTGTACAAAAAGAAATATCAGATCGGACCAGAAGAATACCTGTTTAAAAGCAAAAAAGGTGGAGCATTCCAGTATGCTACATTACGGTATCAAATGTTGAAATACTGTGAGAAAAATCAGATTGCAGACGGGGAATATATTTTCAGATCCCATGATTACCGACATAACCTGGCTACGCTTTATTATGATAATGGTATTTCCATCCAAGCGGTACGGGATTACTTGGGGCATGAATATGAAGAAATGACCAGGCAGTATGTGGACTATATGCCGAAGAAACTAGAAAAAGCCAGTGAAGTGTATTTCCAGGAAGAAACCCACAGCTTTGCGGCGGAACTGATGAAAGGAGAGTTCCATGGATAAAAAATTATATCTAATCGATTTGGACTGCTATGCAAGAGCAGAGGAAAACCAGAAAAAGAAGGTAAAGGAATCCCATTGCTTTGATTTCGGACTGCTTCCAACAAAGGGGCTTCAAAAGGAATTCCGTTCCTTTATTGAGAATCGAAGCCGACAATGTGCATTGGCAACGATGATACAGGAACGAGTGATCTATCAGAGATTTTGCAGAATGGTAAAGGATAAGCACATCCGGGTAGAAAGCCTGCAGGAACTGGAGTGGGAACAATGGCTGCTAAAAATCCGAAGCTGGCTTCTGGAACATGGGCAGAAACTGACCATGCAGGGAATCAGCGTATATGGGAAAGAAAAGACAGTGCCATCGAGCCTCATCACGTATGTGCGGAAGGCATATCGATTTACAGAAGCCAAAGAGGAACGGGATGAGATTGAGAAAGATATCTGGAAATTAGAGAATCTGGACATTGCCTATAAAAAGAATCCGATTAAAAATGTACAGACTTTGAATTTTACAGCGATTATCCAGGATGACTTACGGGAAGAAACAAAAAAGGCAGCTTATGAGCATTTACATCATGAAGCGATTGCAACGATCATCAAAGAGTTGACAGCCATCCGGAGACTATCCAGATATTTGAAAGAAACATATCCCCAAATCCATTCGGCAGAAGAAATGAATCGGGAGTTGCTGGAAGAATATCTGACGTACCTTGCAACAGAAGCGGAGGGTGTGAATAATTACCGAATGGATTTGACGAGACTCAGGGGACTGCTGGAAACCATTGGAAAATTATATGGGTATCCACATTTAGAAAATTTATTCTTGGCCAGCGACTTACCCAGACAGGTGCAGCCGAAACTGAAATCTTATTCAGACAGTGAACTGATTCGTTTTAATGCAGCGCTTGCGGAACTGGATGAGCAGATGGAGCGTCTTATGGTCATCCACCAGATGTTAGGAACAAGGATATCTGATACCCTTACCCTACAGACAGACTGCCTGTATCGGCAGGACGGACATCCTATGATCCAGATCCGGCAGATGAAAACAACTACCTTTGTGAAGCCTATCAGTGCAGAACTGGAACTGCTGATTGAAAAAGCAATCCAATACACTAGAAAAATGTATGGAGATACGGTTTACATTTTTGCGGATGAGAAAAATAGCAAGAGACCTATGCAGTATAATACCGTTCAAAACAAAGTGATGGATCTGATCCAGAAAAAAGATTTGCGGGACGATCATGGAGAACTATTCGGATTTGGAACGCATATGTTCCGCCATGTGTATGGTATCCGTTTAACAGAACTGCATCTGGATGACTGGACCATCGCAAAACTACTGGGGCATACATCCGTAAAGAATGTGAAATTTTACCGGAAGATGAGCCTCCAGATCATCGCAGATGAAACGAGAGAAATCAGAGCAGAGATGAGCCGGATGATCCGGGCGAATCTGGCAGGATGGGGGAAAGAGTATGAGCAAATATGACAAGATGCTGGAAGTAAACCATAAGCAGAGCGTGGAGAAGATTCAGAGGGCAAAACTGACGATCCAAGAAATGATCGAAGAAGAGGATAAAGTGACCGTTCCCAAACTGATGCAAAAGACCGGGCTCTCCAGAGGATTCTTTTATAAGAACCCGGAAGTGCGAAAGGCAGTAGATCGTGCCTTGCAACTACAGGCTGGCATGGTAGATAAGAGAAGAAAGATTTTAGATATGGCAATGGACAACCGTATCCTGCAGCTGGAGCAACAGGTAGTGAAACTGAAAAGAGAGAACGAGACATTACGGAAAGAAAACGAAGCAATGCGGAAAGCATTGAATAAGAGAGACTTGAATCTGATCAAGAATTTTTAATGAAGAAGAAAATAATCAGTGGCTGGCAGGAGCGTGAAGAACGCGCCTGCTGGTGGTTGTGGGGATAAAATAGAGGAGAAAGCAAGACTTTTTCATTTTGTATCATCAAATATTTCATGATACAATAGTGCTATAAGTTAAATTTGAGGGAGGGATTTCTACGATAGCACTTTTGGAGAAAATTCGTGGAGTAATAAATAAAAGAATACAAGAGAAAAAGAAAAATGAATTTACAGACTTGGCACCTATTGATGATATTGAAAATGGAGCTGAATATTTAAAGGCATTACATTGGGCGATAAAGAAAAAGAAAGTTAAAAATATTGCACTGGCAGGTCCATATGGTGCGGGCAAGAGTAGTATCATTGATACATATTTGAAAAAACATAGAATTATTAGAAGTAAATCGCTTCGTGTTTCAATGGCAACTTTTGTTGAAAACGAAACTGATGAGAAGGGGAATCCTAAGAAAATTTCTTTGAAACAAGATGAAATTGAATTAGGAATTTTAAAGCAATTATTTTATAAAGTCAATTATAAAAAGATCCCGCAGAGCAGATATCGGAAGCTACACAAAATTAATTGGAAACGTGTCTGGGGATATTTGGTTTTGATATTTTTAATTTTGGGAGTGACGGAATTTATATTTTTTCCAGATACTTTTCAAATGATAATTGAAAAAATAGAAGAGGCAGGTGGAAAATTTGGATTAAAAGCAGTGGTTTCGGATAGTATTTTCCTTGTTTTTTGTGCGGGAATATTGGCAATCATCGCCCGAACATATCGTTTGGTGCTGTTTCGCTTTAAAGTAAATGAAGTAAAATTACCAACAGAGACAGTTGTGAAAAATTCTGAAACGGCAGCGGAAACTGTATTTAATAAAAATATGGATGAAATTGTATATTTCTTTGAAGAGACAAAGTACAGAATTGTATTTTTTGAGGATTTAGATCGCTTAGAAGATCCATCTATTTTTATCCATCTTCGGGAATTGAATACATTATTGAACAACTACGACGGGATTAAAGGGCGTATTGTTTTTGTTTATGCTATTAGAGATGATATATTTACGGATACAGACAGAACAAAATTCTTTGAATTTATTATTCCGGTAATTCCAATCATAAATTCTACGAATTCAGGGGAAATCTTTTTACAAAAACTTGAGGAATCTGAAAAGAAAGGGATTGTTCATGAAATCTCACAGGAATTTATATTAGACGTATCCCCATATGTTGAAGATATGCGAATCTTACAGAATATATATAATGAGTTTGTCGTATATAAGGAAACGATTCGTACTGACCAGGATCTGAAATTGTCAGATGAAACAATGATGGCATTGATTATTTTTAAAAATTTGTATCCACGGGAGTTTGCCGAACTTCAAATGGAGAGAGGAGTTGTGAAACAAGCCTTTGAGGATAAGCAAAAATATATATCTAGACAATGTATGCAATGGCAGAATGAAGTTAATGAGCTTACACAGGAACTAAAAGAATATCATGCTGCTTGTTTAAGAGACGTTAAAGAACTTAAAACAGCCATGCTGGGAGAACTGGTTGATTGGGAAGGAATTACTTATCGAATACAAGCAAATTATATGCAACATTACGCTACGAATAAGATAATGGAGGATGTATTTGATTTATCTATGCTAAATAGTATAGATTCTCCTATTGTTCGTTATTATTCATGGGATGGGTATGATAAATCAAAAACTGTAAATAATTTTCGGGAAATTTTTGAGAAGTATAGTAAGAGAATTAAAAATCTTCAATTTGTTCGAGAAAAAGGTGTTAGTTCAATAAAAAGTGAAATTGAAGATTTGAAGAAGAATGTACATGAACTTTCAGGCTGGTCACTTAAAAAGTTGATAGAAAAATTTGGAGTCCATAATGTACTATCTGAAAAAGTGGCTGAAAATAAATTGCTCGTATTTATGCTTCGAAGAGAATACATTGATGAAAAATACGCAAATTATATCAATTATTTTAAGGGGACAAGCATTACAAAAGAAGATATGAATTATATACTGGCAGTAAAAAATATGGAAAAGCTGCCATATAATTATAACTTGACAAAAGTTGGAATGGTTATACAGCGTTTACAACCGTATGAATTCGAACAAAAAAGTATTTTCAATTTTATTCTTTTGGAATATTTATTGTCTGAAGAGAATGAAAATGAAAAACGTATGATATTAATCGATCAATTATCTGATAGAACAGTGGAAAGTTGGGAGTTTATAGATGAATTTATTGAGCAAACTCAATATAAAGAGAGATTGATTCAATTATTAGCAATGCGTTGGCCTGATATGTGGAATGATATTGTCCAGGATATATCGATAACATATGAAAGAAAAATTTTTTATTTACAGTTACTTATTGATAACGTGGATACAGAACGCTTATTTGAATTAAATGACAATAATAAGATGAGCGACTTTATAGAGGAAAATCCAGATATATTGCAGCAGCTATCATCTATTCAAGATCAAAAGGTGATTTCCTTAATTGAAACACTTGGAATTATTTTCAAGAATGTTTCTATTGAAAATGTTTCGGAGGAAGTTTTGAGATATGTTTTTGAAAATCAGCGCTATGAGTTAAATGATACGATGATACGTAGGATTGTAGAATTTGAAGATGGTACAATGCTTTCCGGTTTAGATACTCGCAATTATACAACAATTATTTCACTAGGATATGAACCGTTAATTAAATACATACAAGAAAATCTGAAACAGTATGTGAAGGAAATTATATTAGCACCTAATAATACTAAGGAAGATGTTGAACAGATTATGGATTTGTTAGAAAGAATGTTGGAAAATGTTCCAGAAGAGACCGAAATCTGTTTGGAATTAGTGAATCATGAAGAATTTTGCGTAGATGATATTTCTGAATGTTGTGGAAAGTTTGATTCTAATTTTGATAAGGGCGTGAAAATTCTTTGGGATGAGTTATTGGATAAAGGAAAAGTAAGTCTGAAATGGGAGAATATCAAATGTTATTGGGAAAGATATAAGATTACGCCAGAACTACTTCAATATATTGAAACAAATAGTGATCAACTTACATTTTTAGAGAATCAGTGTTTAAATGAAGTGTTTGCCGAAGAACTTATTACAAGTACAATTGATGATTCTGCTTTTGAAAAACTATTACCTCAGTTGGAATTAGAATTTGATATTCCAATAGAGAAGGTTGAGAGACAGAAAGTTGGAATTTTGATTAAGAAAAAATATATTCCTTTTGATGTTAATAAATATGGTGAAATTAAAGATGCCTATCCTGATTTATGTCCAGATTTTATTTTGTATAATCAAGCGGAATATATGGAAGTAATGGAAAAGATTCCAATGGGAGAAACATTATTAGAAACACTATTGCTTTCGCCTATTCTCGACTTTTCTAATGCAGAAGTTCTGTTGGATGCTTTTGGAGAAAATTATATGACTGCAAAAATTGCTGAAAACTTAGTTGATTCAAAGGTGACGATTAACAAATCGATATTTACAGCAGCCTGGGAATATGTAGATGAAAAAGGGAAAAAGACGTTGATGTTTAAATGCCTTTCGATTTTAGAAGCGGCTGATTTTGAAAATTGTTTTTCAGAACTTTCACAATGGTATTCAGGATTTTGCGATAGAAGTAAAAAACATAGCGTTGAATTACCTAATAACGAAGAAAGCCAAAGGCTTGCTAAACGATTACAAGAAGTATCGTACATTACAAGTTACAAATTACAAGAAAAAGAAGTCTATGATTCTGTTACGGAAACAAAAAAGAAAAAGAGTACTTTTGTGTGTTGGATAAAAGCAATCAAAGGATAAAAGAAAATTTTTCATAGTATTTAAGGGAGATCAAGGTAGGGTATAAAAGCCCTGCCTTTTTCTGAAGAGAAGTGTACACAGTACACAAATGTACATACCGTTAAAGCCCCTGTTTTCAAGGCATAAGGGGATAGGGGTACAGTTTACAGATGAGCCGACAGGAAATCTTGATTCCAAGACCAGTGATGAGGTAATCGCTCTGCTTAAGATGACAGCAAAAAAATATGGACAGACAATTGTAATGATTACCCATGATGACGAAATTGCACAGGTCGCTGACCGTATTCTGGTGATTGAGGACGGACAGGTGGTGGATTTCAGATGAAGACAATAAGCAGGATTGCATATAGCAATGACAAAAGGAACAGGACAAGAAGTATACTGATCATGATGGCAATCTGTCTGACCACGATGCTGCTTGTTATCATCAGTACTGTGGGAAATGGGGGAATTCATTTACAGAAAAGTCAGGCGGCAGGATCATATGGAAGCAATTATGGTCTGTTTGTTTCCGCAGACGGATCGCAGTTAAAAGAAGTAAACCGCCGTGCGGAAATAGATGCTACAGGCACTATGTGCACCGAAGGTATCATAAAAGGCAATGAAAAAGGCGGGTTTGTCTGCATGGATGAGACTGCAAGAAAAATGCTTCCTTATAATAAAGAATATGAGTTGAAGGAAGGTACCTATCCGGAAAAAATGCAGGAAATTGCCGCAGGAAGAGCATTTTTTCGTGCAATGGGGTATGGTGATGTAAAGATCGGAGATACGGTTACACTGGATTACCGCGCAGGGATGCAGTCAGAATATAAGCCGGAAGAATTTGTTGTCAGCGGAATCCTATATGATCGGGATGAGTATACCATCGAGGCATCTTATGTTGCTTTCGGGTCACAGGAGTTTTATGATGAGCACGTCGCAGAGAATGACAGACAGTATAATATTTATTTTACTTTAAATGATTCTGCAAATGTATCTATGAATAATATTGATTCGGTTATAAAGCAGATTGCAGCAGCTTGTGGGATCGAAGAAAAAAACGTTATAGTCAATGATCTCTATTTGCAATGGGTCTTGCAGCCGAGTTATGAAACGATTGCGGTATGCGGGGTTTTGATTCTTGCAATTGTACTTTTCTCTGTTGTGGTCATTTATAATATTTTTCAGGTCGGTATTGCCAACAAGATACAGGAGTATGGAAAAATCAAGGCTCTGGGAGCGACAAAAAAGCAGATGAAACAACTGATCTTCAGAGAGGGCATTTTTTTGACATTTTTTTCAATACCGGTTGGATTGCTTTTTGGCTTTCTGATTGCAAAATGCGGTTTTAACTGGCTGGTAGAACAGGGGAACCTTGTATCAACCGGAACTGGCTCTATGGGAGTTCAAAATCAGCAGGTGCCTTTGTTTTCCCTGCCTGTTATGCTTCTCTGTATTTTCGTATCATTTCTTACCGTTGCTTTGGCACTGCGTAAACCAATGAAAATTGTTTCACGGATTTCACCTATCGAAGCAACACGGTATTTAGAAAATGCAGAAACACACAAAAAAGGAAAACGAAATGGCAGAAAAAATGTCACCGTGTTTTCTATGGCAATGGCAAATGTAACGGGTAATCCCAAAAGAACCATTGGTACCATCCTCACACTGGGGCTTTCCTGCGCATTGTTTGTGATTATCTCTAATTATGTAGGAAATATTGATACGGAGCATGAAGCACGTCTTTCCGTTAATCATGGACAATTTGAACTGCAGCTTGACTATTCTTCTGAGTATGATGAAAGATATCCGGAGAATAATCTGGATACGATTCTGACGGATAATCCATTGAATGATTCGCTGATTGAAGAAATCAAAAGCATTCCGGGAGTGACAGATGTCATGACGAGAGAGATTGTCTCTGTAAATCTGAACGGAACAAGATTTCCGGCTGATATTGTGAGTAAAAATGATTTTGATTTTATGCGCCAAGACGGGGATATTGGCTCTATGGACTATGATCAGGCGGTAAAGAATGGTGAAATTTTCTTTGGCTGGTCGACGTGGATGGAACAAGATGGATATGCTCCGGGTGAATCCATTGCATTTGACTTTGAGAATGGAAGTGGAACCTATACCTATCAGGGAAAGATTGCAGGATCCTTTGTAAGTGCGGACACTTATCTTGTCATTCCGGAAGGTGTATACCGTTCCATGAATCCGAGGGGAACAGCCTATGGCTATCTGTGGGTGGACTGTGATAAAAAAGATGTTGCATCTGTGGAACAGAGTCTGAATACTTTGATTTCTAATACTTCGCATATAAAAATGGATACCTATCATGCACAGTTACAATCTGCAGAATACGCAAGCCGTATGATGAAGCTTGGCTGCTATCTGTTCATGGCAATTGTCGGTCTCATTGGGTTTATGAATCTGGCAAACACCATGATCATCAATATCATCACGAAGAAGCAGGAATACGGTGTGCTGCAAGCGGTAGGCATGACCAATAAGCAGTTGAATCTGAGCTTACAAATACAGGGCTTGATTTTTACGGTTGGCACCATCTGCGTCGCACTTGCTGCCGGTCTGCCCCTTGGCTATGCACTGTTTTCCTATGCGAAGCATAATGGGATTTTTGGAATGAACGTTTATCACGTTCCTCTTATCCCGATTCTTGTTATGATTCTTCTGGTTGGTATTCTACAAATTGTGCTTTCCTGTGTTTTAAGCAGTAATCTGAAAAAGGAAACGCTGGTAGAAAGAATAAGGTATCAGGGATAGCAAGTAATATGTAATGAACTAGGTCTTAATGAAGAGGAGAAATAGATAACTTCCATTTTGTATGTATGATAAATCTAAACAGTATTTTAGCAACATTTCCTGAGTGGGGACAGAAAGTGCCCCCACTTTCACGATTTGGGGGCGAAAAGCACCACCATATATCATAAATGATGGGTTCAAGGGAAAAATCCCTTATAAGTTTTTTGAAAACTGTCGTTTGGTAAAATCTATTCCATTTTTAAAAGCCTTGCGATAAAATATGTTCTGTGAGACGGTAGTTCTTTTGTCCCAACAAAAACCAGATGACACGATAGAGATCGACTTAGATTTAGAAGTTGGATGCAATCAGTGCTGAGTTGAAAGCTCGTGATCAGATGGAATGGGTCAGATTGGTAAATGGTATTCGTAATATGGCAGAAGAACTTGTGCTAAAAGAATTGGTGTAGATCTAAAGCGTGGAAAACTCCTTCGGGAGCTTTTGGCTGTTTATAAGATAAATTCTGTCGGAGGTTTTGATTTAATAACCGTAGCAGGAATTCCCTCACCTCTATAGGTGATGGGATGAATTGCACTATGAATTGCACATTCGAGCATGTCTGCTCAAATTTATAAAAAATCACAAAACACTTGTTCTGACACAATAAATATATTATAATAGAAAAAAAGAACAATATGCTCTTGAAATTTGGACGGTCGAAATAAGCAATAAGTGAGTGTACATAATGAGTTTAGATAATAATTCTCATTCAGTGTTTTTGTTTGATTCTGGTTATGAAATATGGCAGAAAGATGCTGGACGATAAGATGTCAGAGAGAACAAAAGAAATCTTTGAAATATAGCACCTGTTGAAACAATCCATCAGTATATAGAGAGTCAGGGTGAGAAAGATAAACCGGGCAGTAAAAATAAGGATCTATCCAAATAAAGAACAGATAACCCAGATAGAGAAGACGATCGGCTGCAGTCGTTTTCTCTATAACCGGATGCTTGCGGATAAGATCCGTCATTATCAGGAAGAAAAAAAGATGCTGAAAAATACGCCGGCCGGATATAAAAAAGAATATCCATGGCTGAAAGAGGTAGATTCTCTTGCGCTGGCGAATGTACAGTTAAATCTGGAAGGGGCTTTCCGGAAATTTTTCCGGGAACCGGGAGTGGGATTTCCGCATTATAAATCAAAAAAACATTCGCGGAAATCCTATACAACGAATATGGTAAATGGGAATATCTGTCTGCAGGACAGGTTCCTGAAACTGCCAAAGATGCAGCCGGTAAAAATAAAACTCCACCGTATGATCCCGGAGGGATGGAAGCTGAAATCAGTGACTGTGAGCAGGGAACCGTCCGGAAAATATTTTGCCAGCCTGCTGTTCGACTGTGAAAACCAAACAGCGGAGAAAAGACAGGCGGAAAAATTCCTGGGGATGGATTTTGCCATGCATGGGATGTGTGTATTTTCTACCGGTGAAAGAGCCGGATATCCCATGTTTTACCGGAATGCAGAGAAAAAACTTGCCCGGGAACAGAGAAAACTTTCCAGATGTGAAAAGGGCAGCCGTAACTATCAGAAACAGAAGAAAAAGGTTGCTTTATATCATGAAAAGATAAAGAACCAGAGGAAGGATTTCCAGCATAAGCTCAGCCACAGCCTTGCAGAAGACTATGACGCAGTATGTGTGGAGGATCTGAACCTGAAGGGGATGGCCGGAGGCCTGCATTTCGGAAAAGGGATACAGGATAACGGATACGGTCAGTTCCTTTCCATGCTTGGATATAAGCTGGAAGAACGTGGAAAATATCTGATAAAAGTAGACAGATATTTTGCATCCAGTAAGATATGCAGCGTATGCGGACATAAGAAGAAAGAGCTGGCATTATCAGAACGGATATACCTATGCGAATGTGGAAACCGGATGGACCGGGATGTGAATGCGGCGGTCAATATTCTGAAAGAAGGAAAAAGAATATATAAAAAATGTGCATAATAGCACAGAAAAGATCCGTAACCGGATAAAAAAAGAACCGCGGGACACGCGGGGATAGCCTGTTTTAGCTTTGCCCTGAAGGGCAATTGAGCAGGAAGCTCCCACTTCAAAATCTGTAAGATTTAAGTGGCGAGAGCATGTCACCAAGTTTCAGATTTGTCTGTGACTGGCCATGAAATAAAATTTTGAAAAAAGTTATTTTCTTAACACAGATTTTATTTCTCAGATGCTATAATGTGTGCATATCAATAAAACGATGCCTGTTATGCGGGGACAAAATCCAAATCTGCGGACAGACATAAGGAATTAACCAATTAAACTGTGAAGCAGTTATTTGGTTAGGAGCAGGTAGAGAAGTGTATGTTTTTATCGGCTTGGCTTAAAAGTAATATAAAAATCATAACAGTAAAAAATGAAGGGAGCTTACTTATAATGAAAAACAGAAGAATGAGATTAATGGCGATTTTTGCAGCAGGTGTATTAAGTGTGACATCTATGGGAGGTATTGTAACTGCACATGCAGAGGAAACTCTTTCAGTGCCTGCAGAGGAAGCCGGTGCAGGTGCGGTTCAGATGGATGGAAAGGATGCTCAGGCAGCAGAAGATGGCAGTGTGGCAGCTTCCGAGGGCTTGATCGCAGGATCTTTCAAACCGTCAGAGATTGCTCAGCCGGCACAGGATACTTATGAATATCCATTCCTTGGAATGAAATTAGGGATTTCCAAAGATCTGAAAGAGCAGATGGAGAAGAAGAACATTTCCATGTTTACAGATGAGAGATGGAATGACAATGCAGATGCAGTCACATATGCTACAGCAAGCTGGTGCACCCTGACAGATGAGCAGAAGGATGCAGAGGTGGATAAGATGGGCACCGGATATGACGATTGGCTGAAAAGTCTCAGCAGAGTAGGTGTGATCGGAATGTATGATGAGGAATCCCAGAAAGATCTGGATACGATTACCGGCTGTACAGAGCATAAAGAACTGGGTACCAGGAAGTGGGAAATCTACACTGATCCAGCATTTCAATGCGCTGATCCGTCCAACTTCCGGTACGATCACTTATAATGGAGAGGATATCTGGGGAGAGAAATATGATCGTCGTGCCCTGCGAAGCGAGGTTGGTCTTGTATTTCAGTATCCGGAGCATCAGCTCTTTGAGAATGATGTGCTTTCTGATGTATGCTTTGGTCCCATGAATCAGGGATTATCCAGGGAAGAGGCAGAAGTAGAAGCAAAGAAAGCACTGCAGCACGTAGGTTTCAAGGAGAAAAATTTTAGTAAATCCCCTTTTGAGCTTTCCGGCGGACAGAAGAAAAGAGTTGCTATTGCCGGTGTACTGGCAATGAATCCGAAAATTCTTATTCTGGATGAGCCAACTGCAGGTCTGGATCCGAAAGGACGAGATGATATCCTTGACCAGATCGCAGAGCTTCATAAAGTAAGAGGGATTACCATTAT
>OHES01000710.1_pt1 | contig 20612 bp, 10 predicted proteins | sample 1567371 | NCBI WGS metagenome assembly OHES01 (sample SAMEA3879533, study PRJEB24766) | human gut metagenome | biome: human-associated habitat; feature: feces | place: USA | collected 1985/1987 | reverse complement strand
TCACATTCGTTCCCATTCTTGCTTTTCACAAGCACCCTGCCACGACGGGGAGCAAAACTTTCATTCCGTGCCGCCTTCAAATAGATTTTGCGAAGTTGCAAACCACGGGTAGCCGTACTTTCCGTAATCCATTGGCAAGTATCAGCCGGGCGTACTTCCACTTCTACATTGGCATTTACATCAATAGAGATAATAGTGTCGTTGGGAGATTTCAGTTCAATGCTTTTGGCATCTACCACAACAGCATCTTTTTGTGCCTGTATTACAGTCAACGTGTCTGCAATAGACGTGTTATCTTTATCGTAAAAAATAATCTGCGCTCTGCGGGCTTCATTCTTTTCATTGGCACTGATTGTATAGTAAACCGTATGACTGGACATTCCGCGAGTTAGTACAGCTTCCTTAATCCAATCCACATCGGGCATTTTAACGCCATAAGCACAATTACTGCGCAACTCTACCTTTATAGTCTCGCCACGGTCTCCAACCGGATATTCATTTTCATTCAGCAATACTATATCTCCCCCATGCTGATACACATCTATTTCTTCGGTCAACTTGCCGTCAGTGATATAGATTTTCCCTTCACGTTTCACACGTTCTTCATTGGGGCTGATTGTGAAACTTGCGGTTGTGGTAGTCAGTCCACGTGTAGAAGCAGCTGACGGTTTAATCCAGCTTTGACAATCATCTGCAATAATGGCTTTATATTCCACATTAGCTTGCACTTCAATATTCAGTGTACCTCCCTCCTGTTTCATTTCCATACGATTGCTTGTCACCAGCAAAGCTTCTTTCGGCTTTTGTGAAATCATCAATGTCTTGTTTGTTTTTCCGGCATTGATGGTAATGGCGACACTGCGCTCGTCGTAGCCTTCATTCTCATCTACACTGATAGATATTTCAGCTTTCCCAGGACCTCCACTAAGCGGATAAACCTGATACCAAGTTTCACCATTACGTGTAGTGGCAGTAGTTATCTCCCAGTCTTCCGTTGCCTCGAACGCTAAAGACTGTGTGCCGGCAGTGGTAGTGAAATTTACTCCTTTCTCAAATATCTCCTCCGTTTCAGGAGGCAAAGTAATAGAGGATTGTTCCTCAATAGCATCGTCGCTACAAGCAACCAACAAAAGGAGGCAACACAGTAGTTGCCATGTGCATTTCATGCATAATTTCAGTGTCATATCTTATTTTTTAAGGGTTAATAATCTGCACATCTTATGTAAGAAGAGGCATATGCACAGATACAGGAAGAGCGCAAACCTACTCTCACAAATTCCTTGAAGGTACGGCTCTGGTAAGCCTTGGTCATGAAATAAGCGGAGCAGCTTCACGCCCGTACGGGTGTGAACAATACTCAGACTTATATTATTCATGACCAAAAGTTCAATTTACCAGATTTAACCTTCAGAATAATACGTCCTCAAACGTTCTACAATATTTTACTTTTTATCTATTATCTCTGTTTTTACATTTTAAGTTTATAATTGCAAAGTTATAAAAGTTTCTACAAAAAGAGAATAAAAGTAAGTAAAAGATTAAGAAGCTGCCCGCTTTTAGATTTAATGTGCTTTTATTCGTTCTGCCCAAAGTTCTATCATTTCCTTAAAACTACGTTGTGTGGATATTGTGCAGATTGTGAGTGCAAAGTTATGGCATTGCCAGCAAAGCCCTTATTTACGTAAAAGACATCTAAAGCATTTTTAACAACTTCTCTTCAGCCTTAGCTACATGTTTCTTATGTGTGGGGTCATTCTCATCATCATAAGGATTATATAAGTTTTTAAGAATAGCATCCCCAAAACACCTTTCATCCTTATTGAGAAATATATTTGTAATTGCTTTCCATGGTGGTGATATTTTGCCATGCTTCTTTAAATGATCTATGAATGCTACGATTAAATAGGCAAATTCGGTACCATCACAGTTAATGGCATACGCCTTCTCATAACGATCAACCGTGTGAATAGAGTTGTCAACCATAAGCGCTTGAATCAGTTTCTCAAACATCGCTCGGTTGATGTCATTTTTAAGTTTCTCTAGTAGGTTTTGATATGCGGGTTCGGTAAATGCAGTAACCGTGTAGAAGCAAGTAGTATTCCTTTGGTACTTAACAGGTTCCTTCTTATCGGAGTTTACACATTCCGGAGTTATTATTTCAGAAGTTTCCTGCAAATCAAAGCGCTTTCTATAAATATCTCTTATTCTGTGAAGGGCACGAGCAGCAACCCCTACAATATCTTCATCCTCATAGAGTGTAATCCAAAAAGGCCAATAGGTATTATTATTTGCATTATTGGTCTGCTTAAAGCGTGGAGCGAACTTTTTACCAGGAAACGTAGCCGTCAATACATAAGCAAGTTCACTTTCTACTTCTTTCCATTCATTGATGAAAATTTCTATTTGCCGGTCATGATCTCCTTTAAGGGTCAACCCTTTGCATCCATAGTAGATGCCAACAGCAGGTTCGTAGATGTCATATTCTATTAGGAATTCATAAGCACGCTGCCCATCTTTACTTTTCAGAGGATAGCCTAATTTATACATTATATGATGTGGTGCAGGTGTCCCGAGAAAGCTGTCATCTCTTCTGAAAGGCTTTAGCAGACGATCTTTATCATTAGCTTTAGAAGCCTTCAGCCGTCGCATCTTATTTTTATAAGCCTCTGAGGCTTTATCTGTCATACTCTCCCAGTAGCGTCTGTTTCTGTCTTTTATACGTTCTTTTTCTTCAAGAGAGAGGGATGTTTGACTAACCAAATCACAATTTCTACCATTCTCTTTTAATTGTTCTCTAGCCCAAATGCAGAAACGAGTCGCTATTTCAGACTGAATTCTATGACCAAGAGCAATAATCATATCAAGGTTATAATGGGTAAGGTTTCGCTTAACCTTACGGTTACCTTCTTGACGAACTAACAAGAAATCCTTGTGAGTTGATTTGCACTCAGCCAACTCTCCGGCAGAATAGATATTCTTTATGTGAAGAGCTATATTCTGTTGGGTAGTATCATAAATCTCTTCCAACTGATTTTGCGTCAGCCAGATATTTTCATCGAAAAAACGAACATGTACTTTTGTAATACCGTTCTCATCCTGATAAATAATGATATTGTTGTTATCATCTGCCGCCATGTGTACTTATTATTCTTTATGGTTTCATCAAAAACATCTTCATATGCAAGAGTAATGACTTTAAATGTATAATAGTCTCGTTTATACTTCTTATCCTCCTGTTTTTCAATAAGCAAAGATAATCATTATTAAAACATACAGAACAAAGCAGCTATAAATTACCTTTATCCAATTTCCTCCCCCCTATTTCTCTCTTTTCTACATATTTCATGACGACTAATCATATTTATTTGTATATTTATAGAACGTAACTGACTCAAACTAAAAAGAATTACTATGAAACCATTAACTAAGCTATTTAGAACTACGCTATTTACCGGATTAGCACTCTTCGCATTTACAGCATGCAGCAATGATGATAACAATGAGCGCGAAAAGATATTAAGTAAGGAGTATCAATTGGAAAATATCAAATGGGGAGTCATGTCCGAAGATGAAACAACATGTAGGACATTTGATGACGTCAAAGAAATCGTAGCAAATAAATATGATAAAGAATATAAAGTAACCATCAATCATTTACAGGACTACGAACACAGTTCTCAATTCTTCTCTGATGATCCGGAGTTATTTATGCACTTGATTGGTGAAGCAACGAATAATCTTTCCATTCCTAACGAATCGACTTTTAGTACTAAAAACACATTTTTCCAAATAGAAAGTTCGACGAAGGCTCCCTTCTCACTGAAGGCATATAAGTTCCCTCTTGAAGATAAGTCTTATCAGCAAGTCAAAAGTGAAGGACCTTTCAAGGTTAAAAGTACTGCAAAAATTGAAAAATATCAGGTATCAGCCACCTATTGTGCAACTTTCAAAGAAGTAAATGGCAATGCGACTGTTGAAATTACAGGAAAATGGAAAGGTATATATTACAGATGTATATATCAAGAATCCGTTACTGAGGATTATAAAGAATAGCTTTAGTCAACCTTTAGTAACAGCAAGTACATACCCCTTTTTCATCAACGACTCAATCTTCACGGTTGGGTCGTTTTTTAATGCTTTCCGCAAATAAGTAATCTGTACGTTCAGCGCCAAAGAATTAGCGTATGAGGAGTTACCCCAAACCACTTCGAGCAATTTGTCACGTTCTACGGCGATGTTAAGATTGATAACAAGAAGACGAAGCAGTTCTGCTTGGCGAGATGTAATGAGTACCTTACTATTTCCGGTACGGATTTCGTTCGTACTGTAATTAAAGACGGAATTACCGAAAGAATAAGTTTCTTCCTCTTGTCTATCGGATAGTTGAGAGGCGAAACGGTCCCTGATGCGGGCTATCAGCTCTTCGGGATAGAAGGGTTTGGCAAGATAGTCGTTGGCGCGAAGTTGGAAGCCTTGCAGACGGTCGGCCTTGTCGCTACGGTCGGAAAGGAAAAAGATGAGGACATGCTTGTCTATCTCGCGGATACGTTCGGCAACCTCAAAACCATTGAAACCGGGCATATTGATATCTAACAGAACAAGATCGGGTTTGACAAGAGGAAATTGTTCCAAGGCAATTGTACCATTACCGGCATAAGTCACTTCATAACCTTCCGTTTCGAGGAAGCGTTTCAGAAGCATGGAATATTTCAAATCATCGTCGGCAAAAAGAATCTTCAATGTCTTCATAGTTCTATGTTGTTTATTGTGGAATATTTATTTCCACCGTTGTCCCCCGCCCCAGCTGACTACTCAACGAAATATTTCCCCGGTGAGCATCCACCAGTAACTTGACATAACTCAATCCCAAACCGATACCGGGAATAAAGTGATCGGGCAGATTGCTACCACGATAGAATTTATCGAACACATGTCCCTGTTCGGAGGCGGGAATACCCATACCATTATCAGAGACTTTCAGGATCAGTTGATGTTGAAGCAGCGTACATTCTACACAGATATGAACGGAAGCGCCGGAATACTTTATGGCATTCTCTATCAGGTTACTGATAATATTGGCGATGTGCACCGGATCGGCAGTAACAAGCAGATTATCCGCCAGATGAGTTTCGAAAGAGATTTGCTTGTTCTCATGGGTGTGTTGCAAACGTATCAACTTCTCTACCACCGGCTTCAAGTCAAAGGTACTCAAAGAAAGTTGTGTTTGTTCATCATCGGCACGGGTCATGTCACGCAGCTTTTGGAGGTAAGCTGAAAGATTGTCCAGTTCGGAAAGGGAGTCACGAACCACTTCATCCATGACCTGTTCGTCGGTACGCATGGTTTTATTATTCAAGAAGGCAACACACATCTTCAACGCCTGCACCGGGCGCTTCAGTTCATGTATCATGGTATTTACAAAACTTTTGCGCAGTTCGTCAAGGCGGCGCTGTTTAAGAATGGTTTTGATCTGAAACAGAAGGCATACCGCCAGCAGAAGAATCAGTAGAAAACTACCGATCAGTTGCCAGCCCATACGAAACAGCAGCGTGTGGGGCATGATGCGCACATCGACTTGTACCAGTTCATGCTTCAAGGGATTGTAAGGATACACCACCCGGACAATCGGCACTAAGGAATTTCCAAGGCGTTCCACCCTTTCAGTCCATTGATAAGTAGTATCAGGGCATGTGGTAAGTTTTGTAGTAAAGGGCATATTACTTAGTCTTGTTGTCAGTACGGAATCGAAGCGTTCTAAGGTAAAAGGTACATCCGTTTGCAACTGAAATAGTTCTATGGATTCATCCAAGCTCATGAAACGAAACCTGTCGTCATCATTGTAAATAGTCACTGTATCGGCAAAGATAAGGTGACGCTTATCTTGTATAATTAACGAATCGTCTTTTCCAGAAGTCACACTCTTAGAGGTATCTTCTCCTTTCATAGAACCTATTACAATAGTATAGCTATTATGCCGTACTTTAGCAGCCGAAGAATCCGGCGCGCCAATCACATAATCAATGTTGTAAAATGAAGCGTTAGGTTTGCCGAATATCTTCTTTGGCATCTTCTTGCGGATGGAATCATTGGCATGCACCGCCTCCAGCACGACCTCACGTATCTCACCTGCATATTCTTCATTCTTATACTGATATTGGTTCCACAGCCAGTAACCTTGCCCCGTACTTATCAATAACATTGATATCAAAGACAATGCCCAAACTATCTTAATCCGTTGTTCCATGCGCTTTCAGTTATCATTCCTTTTGCAAAGATAAAATCTTCCTTCGCAATCAATGTACGCGCGAAGCAGTTATTCTTGTCTGCGTAATATTTCAGTAATAACTTTTCTGCTCCTGCAACCCGATTCCGGCATAAATTTGTGCTATCACTAAAGACAAAAGAATATGAAAAAAGGAATCTTACTTACCGCATTACTGGTCATAATAACGACCTCAGTGCAAGCACAGTTCAACATCAGTATGGGCAAAATCTTCCGCAAGGATACCATAGACCAAGCTGTTTTCAAAGTGCAATATGAAGTAGACGGATGCATAGATACCTCCTCGAAAAAACGGTTTAAAGAAACGATGATGCTCGAAGTAGGGAAACAGTCTTCCAAATTCTACAGTTACACCAAATATGTAGGCGATTCTGTATTTGCCGCCGATGTAGCCAACCATGCCTCCCAAGAAACTATGGTCGAACACATCAAGCAATACGGACAAAGCAAACTGAATGAACAAACCTACAAAAGATACCCTGCCGGCAAAGTTACCACCCTTGACGAAATAGCCGGAGATATCAACCGCCTGCGCTGCGAAGAAGTAGAGGAACGTCCGCAATGGGTACTTTCAAATGACACAACCACTCTCCTTTCATACATTTGCCACAAAGCGGAATGTAACTTTAAAGGTAGAAACTGGATTGCCTGGTTCACTACTGAAATTCCATCCAGCGAAGGTCCGTGGAAGTTATACGGGCTACCGGGGTTGATATTAAAAGCAGAAGACAACGAAAAAGAATATACCTTTACCTGCACCGGTATAGAGCAATGTCATACTTATCACCCTATCCTCTTCAACGGCAAGGATTACGAACCCGTAAACCGTAAGGCATACAATAAAATCCATGAACGCTATTTTGCCGATCCATCCGGATACATCACGAGTACTACGCCTAATGTCAACATCACCATCCGTGACGAACAAGGCAACAAAGTAAAAGGCTCCAGGAACCTTCCCTATAACCCGCTTGAACGGAACTAACTATATTTACCTTTTACATTATACCCCAGTCAATGAAACACTTAGGCAAATCATCTGCTTCCCTACTTCCTTCCATGCACAAGATGGCATCTTATGTAGCACAAGATGGCATCTCATGCAACACAAGATGGCATCTTGTGCAGTCTTTCATTACGGGGTCGAGGTGATAAGGTTACGGCTTTGGCAGGATAAGGATAAGTGTTTCATTGTTTCCATATTTGATGTCCGGCAGTTCTGTTTGAATATAAGAGATACAGACTCGAAATACCTGATGTGCAAACAATGATGTTAAAAAAGATGTAATTCACTATTAATTCGCATATTTAATCTGCTATTAATTCGATTTTAAGTGAAACATAAACCCTATAATCCTATTTTTGCTTCAGGAAATAATCAAAATAGTATATTATGAAATTAGCACATCTATTGGCATCCGCAGCTTTAGCCACCATGTTGGGTGCATGTAACGCGGTACAAAGTAAAGCACAACTGGAAACTCCGGTTGACTATGTAAATCCTTATATGGGAAATATCAGTCATTTGTTGGTACCTACTTTCCCAACGATTCATCTGCCTAACAGCATGCTTCGTGTTTATCCCGAACGAGGGGATTTCACTACTGACCAATTAAAGGGACTTCCTTTGATTGTAACCAGCCATCGTGGAAGTTCAGCTTTCAACTTGAGCCCTTATCAAGGGACAAAGTTTACTCCGGTAATAAACTATAGTTACGATGCGGAAGTTCTGAAACCTTATTATTATGAAACTTATCTGGATGACGATCAGATTCAGGTGAAGTATGCTCCTTCCCACCAGTCCGCTCTTTATCAGATAGACTATGAGCAGGACGGCAAACCGGTGTACATGATTCTCAACTCCCGAAACGGAGCCATTAAGGCCGGAAACGGATTTGTCAGCGGCTATCAACAACTGGAAAACAACACACGCGTCTATTTATATATGGAGTCGGATGTCGTTCCACAGGAAGCAGGTATTCTGGCTGACGGTAAGATTGATACTAACCGTAAAGAAGCTGAAGGACATAATGCCTGTGCCGTACTTCGTTTTGCTGACGGTACTAAGACGGTAAATCTCCGTTATGGTATCTCTTTCATCAGCGAGGAACAGGCTAAGAAGAATATGCAGCGGGAACTTCCTGACTACAATCTACAGGCTCTTGCCGACAAAGGACGTCAGATATGGAATGATGCTTTAAGTGACATTACCGTAGAAGGTGGTTCCGAAGATGACAAGCAGATATTATATACTTCGCTTTATCGTGTCTTCGAACGTCCGGTATGTATCAGCGAAGACGGCCGTTACTTCAGTGCGTTCGACGGTAAAGTGCATGAAGACGAGGGCGAACCTTTCTTTACCGACGACTGGATTTGGGATACCTACCGTGCTGCCCATCCTTTGCGTCTCTTGATCGATGAAGGAACAGAAAAGAATGTGATCGACTCCTACCTTCGCATGGCGGAACAAATGGGCGATATGTGGATGCCTACTTTCCCTGAGATAACAGGAGATTCCCGCCGTATGAACTCCAATCATGCCGTAGCCACAGTAGCCGATGCTGCTGCAAAAGGTTTGAAGTTCGACTTGGCGAAAGCTTACGAAGCTTGCCGCAAAGGAATAGAAGAAAAGACACTGGCTCCGTGGTCGGGTGCTGCTGCCGGTTGGATAGACGATTTTTATAAGAAGAACGGATATATTCCGGCGCTTCAAGCAGGTGAAAAAGAAACCGACCCGAATGTAAATTCATTTGAGAAACGTCAGCCGATTGCTGTTACGCTGGGAACTTCTTACGACCAGTGGTGTCTGTCCCGTATTGCCGATGCTTTGGGTAAGAAAGAAGATGCCGCCCACTATCTGGAATGCGCTCGCAATTATCGCAATGTATATAATGCCGAGACTGGTTTCTTCCACCCGAAAGATAAGAACGGCAAGTGGATAGAACCGTTCGATTACCGCTTCTCCGGTGGCATGGGTGCCCGTGAATATTATGGTGAAAACAACGGCTGGGTATATCGTTGGGATGTTCCTCACAATGTAGCCGATTTGATTGATCTGATGGGAGGCAATGAAAAGTTCATCGCTAATTTGGACCAGACTTTCCGTGAACCGTTAGGACGTGGCAAGTATGAATTCTATGCTCAAATACCTGACCATACTGGTAATGTGGGTCAGTTCTCAATGGCCAATGAACCCAGCTTGCATATTCCTTATTTATATAACTATGCCGGTCAGCCGTGGAAAACACAGAAACGTATCCGCCAGTTATTGAAGACTTGGTTCCGCAACGACTTGATGGGTGTGCCGGGTGATGAAGACGGTGGTGGTATGTCAGCATTTGTTGTCTTCTCTTCATTGGGATTCTATCCGGTAACTCCGGGATTCCCTGCTTACAACATAGGTAGTCCGTTGTTTACAAACGCCAAGGTAACTCTTAGTAACGGAAAAGTCTTCGAGATCGAGGCACAAGGCGCATCCGATGAAAACAAATATATACAGTCCGCAACGTTGAATGGCAAGGAGTGGAATAAGCCTTGGTTCAGCCACGACGATATAAAGGACGGAGGTAAATTAGTTTTGGTGATGGGTAATAAAGCGAATAAAGCTTGGGGCAGCTCGATGGATGTAGTTCCCCCCTCAGCTGGAAAATAATTTTTAGGCATAGGTAATAGTTAAATTTAACCATGAAAACATTTAAGAAGATTGTATTGTCAGGAGTACTGGCCCTGGTGACTTGTGCCCATCCGGCACAGGCTCAGGAGCTATACAAAAATGAAAAAGCAACGACTCACGAACGTGTAATGGACTTATTATCACGCTTGACGGTCGAAGAGAAAATCAGTTTATTGCGTGCTACTTCTCCGGGAATATCTCGTTTGGATATCCCGAAGTATTACCATGGAAACGAAGCCTTGCATGGGGTAGTCCGTCCGGGACGCTTCACTGTTTTCCCGCAGGCCATCGGTTTTGCAGCTACTTGGAATCCTACCTTGTTGCAACGTATTGCTACGGTTATTTCCGATGAGGCTCGTGCCCGTTGGAATGAGTTGGACCAAGGCAGGGAGCAAAAGAGCCAGTTCAGTGATTTGCTGACTTTCTGGTCGCCCACCGTCAATATGGCACGTGATCCGCGCTGGGGACGTACGCCTGAGACTTACGGTGAAGACCCGTACCTAAGTGGCGTTATGGGAACTGCCTTTGTAAAAGGATTGCAAGGAGACGATGCCCGTTATCTGAAGATAGTCTCCACTCCCAAACATTTTGCAGCTAACAATGAAGAGCATAACCGCTTTGTTTGTAATCCGCAGATTTCGGAGAAGCAACTGCGTGAATACTATCTTCCGGCATTCGAAGCTTGTGTAAAAGATGGTAAAGCGGCTTCTATCATGTCTGCTTATAATGCAATTAATGATGTTCCTTGTACGCTCAATCCCTGGCTATTGACTAAAGTATTGCGCCAAGATTGGGGATTCGATGGCTATGTCGTGTCCGATTGCGGTGGCCCTTCTTTGCTGGTAGACGCTCATAAATATGTCAAGACAAAAGAGGCGGCAGCTACTTTATCCATTAAAGCCGGTCTGGATTTGGAGTGCGGTGATGATGTCTATGATCTTCCTTTGCAGAATGCCTATCGCCAGAGTATGGTGACCGATGCTGATATTGATTCGGCAGCTTACCGGGTATTAACGGCACGCATGAAGTTAGGATTGTTTGATAGTGGTGAGCAAAACCCTTATACTCGCATATCTCCGTCGGTAATTGGTTCCAAAGAACACCAACAGGTTTCATTGGATGCGGCTCGCCAGTGCATTGTTCTGTTGAAGAATCAAAAGAACATGTTGCCGCTCAATGAGAAAAAGATAAAATCTATAGCAGTGGTAGGCATCAATGCCGGTAGTTGTGAATTTGGCGATTACAGTGGTTCGCCGGTGATGGCACCCGTTTCTATTGTCGAAGGTATCAAGGCTCGGGTAGGCAAGGATGTGAAAGTGGTTTATGCCCCCTGGAAATCAGCAGCTGATGGAATGGAATTGATTCAAGGTGCTAACTTCCCGGAAGGTTTGCAAGCCGAGTATTATGAAAATACCCGTTTGCAGGGTACCCCTAAAGTCCGAAAAGAAAGCTGGATTAATTTTGAACCGGCTAATCAGGCTCCCGATCCGTTCTTGCCCAAATCTCCCCTGTCTATCCGTTGGACCGGAAAACTCCGTCCTACAGTATCCGGGGAATATACTTTTAATTTCACTTCGGACGATGGTTGTCGCCTGAGCATTGATGACAAACTGGTGATTGATTCGTGGAATGGTCATGCGGTCAGAATAGATTCCGTATCTATGTATATGGAAGCTGGAAAGGATTACCAATTGAAAGCCGAGTATTATGATAACCGCGATTACGCCATTGCCAAATTACAATGGAGAGTGCCGCAAGTAGAGAAAAAGACCCGTCTTGACTTGTATGGCGAAGCCGGTAAAGCTGTACGTGAATGTGAAACGGTGGTTGCCGTACTGGGAATCAATAAGTCCATAGAACGTGAAGGACAGGACCGTTATGATATTCAATTACCCGCTGACCAACGTGAATTCTTACAGGAAATTTATAAAGTGAATCCAAATATCGTAGTAGTATTGGTTGCCGGAAGCTCTTTGGCTGTGAACTGGATGAACGAGCATATCCCTGCTATTGTCAATGCCTGGTATCTGGGTGAACAAGGCGGTACTGCTGTTGCCGAAGTTTTGTTTGGTGACTATAATCCGGGCGGACGTTTACCATTGACTTATTACAAGAGTCTGGACGAACTTCCTGCATTTGATGATTATGATATAACGAAAGGACGTACATACAAATACTTTAAAGGGGATGTATTGTATCCTTTTGGTTATGGTTTAAGTTATACTTCCTTCAAGTATTCCGATCTTCAGGTTAGTGATGGCGAGAAAGAAATCACATTGTCTTTCCGACTGAAGAATACAGGTAAGCGGGCCGGCGATGAAGTTGCACAAGCTTATGTGAAGCTGCCCGGTCGCGATGAAGTGATGCCGATAAAGGAACTGAAGGGATTTGAACGTATCACTTTGAAGAGTGGCGAGAACCGGCAGGTACAAATCAAGCTACGGAAAGACCTGCTTCGTTACTGGGATGAGGGCCAAGCCAAGTTTGTATATCCTTCAGGCAACTACACTATCATGGTAGGTGCTTCTTCTGCTGATATTCGTTTGCAGAAGGAAGTGGCTATCAATCAGAAGATAGAATGAATACAATTTATTGTCAATATTAAAACACATTAGTTTATGAAAAAGTATTTTTATCCTGTACTGGTATTTTGTTTTGCCGGAATGATGGCATCTTGCCATTCTTCAAAGAGCAATTCTACCCAAGAAGAGGTGACTATCGACAGTATGGCACCTAATCCTTTTATTACGCACATGTACACAGCCGATCCTTCAGCTCACGTATGGGAGGATGGACGTTTGTATGTGTATGCTTCTCATGATATTGCGCCTCCTCGTGGTTGTGACTTGATGGACCGCTATCACGTATTTTCTACCGATGACATGGTGAATTGGAAAGATCATGGTGAGATACTGAATTCATCTCAAGTGCCTTGGGGACGTAAAGAAGGCGGATTCATGTGGGCACCTGACTGTGCATACAAGGATGGAACGTATTATTTCTACTTCCCGCATCCCAGTGAAACAGACTGGAATGATAGCTGGAAAATCGGTGTGGCTACCAGTAAGGAACCTGCTGCCAACTTTACAGTGCAAGGCTATATTGAAGGAATGGATCCGATGATCGACCCTTGTGTATTTGTAGATGATGATGGTCAGGCTTATATCTATCATGGTGGCGGTGGCACTTGCAAAGGTGGTAAGTTGAAAGACAATATGATGGAACTTGACGGTCCGATGCAGAAGATGGAAGGACTGGAAGATTTCCACGAAGCAAGTTGGGTACATAAATATAATGGTAAATATTACCTCTCTTACTCCGATAATCATGATGATAACTGGAATGACGGAGTAGCAGGTGACAACCGTATGCGTTACGCCATTAGTGACAACCCGCTTGGTCCGTGGAAGCACATGGGTATCTATATGGAACCCACTGATAGCTATACCAATCATGGTTCGATTGTTGAATTCAAAGGTCAATGGTTTGCTTTCTATCATAACAGCGCTTTATCACAGCATGACTGGCTCCGTTCTATTTGTGCAGACAAACTTTTCTACAATGAAGACGGAAGCATCCAGATGGTGCAACAGAGAAAATAAGATAGCCTATGCGGTTTATTAATTTGATCGTATTGCTATTTCTGTGCGGAAATGTTTCCGCACAGAAAATAGAGTGGTATTCTACTACTCAGTCAGCTCCGTGGGTTCAGCAGAAAGTGAAAACTGTACGGAAAGATGCGGAAAACAAGATTGTTCTTGATACCTCTAAACGTTTGCAACAGATTACAGGTATAGGCGGATGCTTCAATGAAATGGGGTGGGATGCACTGAATGCTTTGTCTGCTGAAGCCAGAGAGAATGTCCTCAAAGCTATCTTTGGAAAAGAGGGAGCTTGTTTTGAGTATTGTCGTCTTCCGATGGGGGCGAATGACTTTGCTATGAGCTTTTATTCATCCGCTGATGTGGCGGGTGACTTTAATCTGGTGAACTTCAATATTGATCGGGATAGATATATACTGATTCCCTACATCAAAGCTGCCCGTCAAATTAATCCTAACCTGCGTATCTGGGCTTCGCCTTGGTGTCCGCCGGCGTGGATGAAGACGAACAATCATTATGCTTCTGCCATTCGTCCTTCCGGCGAAAAAGATGTGAATGGGCTTGCACCTTCGGAAGCTATAGCAGAATTCAGTACCGGTTTCCGGATGGAAGAAGGATATCTGAAGACTTATGCCAATTATTTTGCGCGTTTCATTAAAGCCTATGAGGCGGAAGGATTGCCACTGGAATGTATTCATGTTCAGAATGAACCTTGTTCCAATCAAGTATTTCCCAGCTGCAAATGGCGTACGGAAGATTTGACTTTTTTCCTGGGACATTATCTGGGACCTACCTTCGAAAGAGAAAACATCAAAACTGATATCTATTTTGGAACCATCAATACGGCTAATCCGGATTATGTGCGTGTAGCTTTGCAAGATGAGCAAGCTGCCAAATATATCAAAGGCGTGGGATTCCAGTGGGACGGCAAAAAGGCTATTCCGACTATTCATCGTGAATACCCTCAAATGAAGTTGATGCAAACCGAAACGGAATGTGGTAACGGAGCTAATTCATGGGACTATGCCGAGTATACCTGGAACCTGATGAAGCATTATTTCAGCAACGGTATCAATTCATATCATTATTGGAATATGATTCTTCCTTCTCCGGGCATCAGCCCTTGGGGATGGAATCAGAATTCAATGGTGTCCATCGACAAGAAGACTCGTACTGTTACGTATAATCCGGAGTTCTATCTGATGAAACATTTGGGACATTTTGTACAGACTGGTGCTTACATGCTGGAAACTCCGTCGGATAAGAATATGCTGGCTTTTGTAAATCCGGATGGTACTGTCAGTGTGATTGTTGCCAATGTAACTGATGCAGATGAAACAATTACCCTGGAAGTCGGAAACCAAAAAGTAACACTTGCTTTGCCACCTCACTCTTTCCATTCTGTAAGTTGGAAGCAATTGCCTCGTGAATCGAAGCAGCAAGTTTTTCAAACCTTTCCTGGTACTAAGAGTAAATGGCATGGGGGAGACCGATATGATTTCAAATTCGAGGGACGGGATGCTATAGTTGTCGCTCCTAAGAAAGCCGCTTCCGGCAATCCGTGGATATGGCGTCCGGCTTTTTTCGACGCGTTTCCCAGTGTGGATATAGCGTTGTTGGAAAAAGGCTTCCACGTAGCTTACTTGGATGTCACCAATGATTATGCTAGTCCTAAGGCTATCGGATTAGGCAATCGCTTTTACAAGACGATGGTGGAGAATCACGGGCTTTCTTCTAAAGTAGTAATGGAAGGTTTTAGCCGGGGAGGACTCTACTCAGTTATCTGGGGATCTCGAAATCCGAAGAATGTTGCATGTCTTTATCTTGATGCCCCACTTAGCGATGTATTCACTTGTTTGAAAAAACTCCATAAAGGGGCATGGAACACTTTATTGAAAGAATGGAATCTGACGGAAGAGACCATTGACCGTTTTGACGGTAATCCTATCGATAATCTAGAGCCGTTGGCTAAAGCAGGCGTGCCTATTATCAGTGTTTGCGGAGATAGCGACCGGAGTGTTCCTATTGAGGAGAATATGATGGTGATACGCGATCGTTACCTGGCAATGGGTGGAACTGTAGAACTGATAATAAAACCGGGATGCGACCACCATCCGCATAGTCTTGACAACCCTCAACCCGTGGTCGACTTTATTTTGAGCAAGTAGTTAGCACTTTGTGTTCAGTGATTAAGAAATAAGGTTCATTCACAGACCGATGTCTGTAATAATATAAGGTATGCTAAAAAAGCATGCCTTATTTTTATTCTCTCCTTAAAACTGATACTTTTGCAGATATATAACCTTAATAACTAATCAATCTTATGAAGAAATTTCTTAGTGCACTGCTTCTTAGTGCCTTAATTTTGCCGGTAGCGGCTGAAGGTGGCAATCTGTTAAAAGGCTATCAGTATGCCGCTATTGAAGCACCCGATGGCAAAGAATGGGAATCTCCCGAACGACTTGCTTTGAACAAAGAACAACCTCATGCTATTTTTTACTCTTTCTCCGATGTAACTACTGCTCGTAAGGTATTGCCCGAGAATAGTGCATATTGGATGAGTCTTAATGGTGACTGGAAGTTCAATTGGGCATCCGACCCCGACAAACGTCCGAAAGATTTTTATCGAACGGATTATGATGTGAATGGATGGGATAACATACCCGTCCCTTCCAACTGGAATATCTACGGTGTTCAGAAAGACGGAACACTGAAGTATGGTACACCGATCTATGTCAATCAACCGGTTATCTTCCAGCATAAAGTGGCTGTGGATGACTGGCGTGGTGGAGTAATGCGCACCCCACCCACACATTGGACCACATTCAAAGACCGCAACGAAGTAGGTTCCTACCGCCGGGACTTTACCGTGCCCGAAGGTTGGGATGGACGTGAAATATTTATCAACTTCGACGGAGTAGACTCTTTCTTTTATCTTTGGATAAACGGAAAATACGTTGGTTTCTCCAAGAATTCCCGTAATCTGGCAAGCTTCAATATCACTCCTTATTTAGTAAAAGGCAAGAATGTGGTTGCTGCCGAGGTCTATCGCAGTTCCGACGGCTCGTTCCTCGAGGCACAGGACATGTTCCGCCTACCGGGTATCTTCCGCACAGTGGCATTGACCTCTGTTCCGAAAGTATATGTACGCGACTGGGTGGTAACGCCGGACTTGAATGCAACTTTTGACGAAGGTACATTATCTATTAAAGCCGATATCCGTAATGCAGATAAGAAAGAGGCTAAAGGCTATAGCATGGTCTACTCGCTGTATGCCAATAAATTGTATTCTGATGAAAATACGCTGGTAGCTTCCGGTGCTGCAACTGCCACTATTAATCCGGTAGGTAAAGATGAGATAATCTCATGTCAGGCCGTACTTACTCAGAAAGCTCCTAAACTGTGGTCAGCCGAAAAACCATATCGCTATACATTGGTAGGAGAGTTGAAAGATAAGAAAGGACGTACTATAGAAGTGATTTCCACGTATGTAGGTTTCCGCAAAGTAGAGATAAAAGATACTCCTGCTGCTGCCGATGAATTCGGATTGGCAGGACGTTACTATTATATCAATGGCAAAACTGCCAAACTGAAAGGTGTGAACCGTCACGAATCTAATCCGGGTGTAGGGCATGCCATCACGCGCGAAATGATGGAGAAGGAAGTTATGCTGATGAAAAGAGCGAATATTAATCATGTCCGTAATTCTCATTATCCCGATGATCCTTACTGGTACTACTTATGTGACAAATACGGCATCTATCTCGAAGACGAAGCAAATCTCGAATCTCACGAATATTATTATGGAAAAGCTTCATTGTCACATCCTGTAGAGTGGGAGAGTGCACATGTAGCCCGCGTTATGGAGATGGCACACAGTACTGTTAATCATCCGTCTATCGTTATCTGGTCATTAGGTAATGAAGCTGGGCCGGGTAAGAACTTTGTTACGGCTTATAATGCACTGAAAGCTTTCGACCTCTCTCGTCCTGTACAGTATGAACGAAATAATGATATTGTGGATATGGGTTCTAATCAGTACCCCTCTATTGCATGGACACGTGAAGCTGTAAAAGGTAAATATGACATTAAGTATCCGTTCCATATATCAGAGTATGCCCACTCTATGGGTAATGCCTGTGGTAACCTGGTAGACTACTGGGATGCCATCGAATCGACTAACTTCTTCTGCGGTGGTGCTATCTGGGACTGGGTAGACCAATCCATGTACAACTATACACCGGATGGCAAACGTTATCTGGCTTATGGTGGCGACTTTGGCGATACCCCCAATGACGGACAGTTTGTAATGAACGGTATTGTCTTCGGTGATCTTGAACCGAAACCCCAATACTATGAGGTGAAGAAGGTATACCAACATATCGGTGTGAAAGCATTGGATGTAGAGAAAGGCAGCTTCGAGATCTTCAATAAATACTACTTCAAGGATTTGTCCGACTATCAGGTACGTTGGTCGCTTTACGAGAATGGGATAGAAGTGAAGGACGGTTTGTTGGCAATAGGACAAGTTGCTCCCCGTAGCCGTGTTACTGTTCAGGTTCCTTATAACTATCAGACTTTGAAACCCGAAGCTGAATACTTTGTGAAAGTTCAGTTCCAACTGAAAGAAACAGAACCTTGGGCAGAGAAAGGTTATACAATGGCCGAAGAACAGATTGCTTTGAAGCAAGCAACAGGCCTGCCAAGTATGTCTGCGGTAACTGCTGCTGCCGGAAATGTATCATTGGATAAGGCCGACCAGCGCTTTACTACCATCAAGGGCGATGGCTTCGAAGCTCGCTTTGATATGCAGACCGGAACCATTTATAGTCTGAATTACAAGGGCGAAACGATTATTGCTGATGGAAACGGTCCGCAACTCGATGCTTTCCGTGCGTTTACCAATAATGATAACTGGGCATATACAGCTTGGTTTGAAAACGGACTGCATAACTTGAAGCATAAAACTACTCAGAGCAATGTGATGCAGCGTGCAGACGGCGCAGTCGTCCTTGCGTTTACTGTAGAATCGCAAGCACCGAATGCTGCAAAAATTCTTGGTGGAACTTCCAGCGGCAAGAACAAGATAGAAGAACTGACCGACCAGAAATTCGGTGAGGATGACTTCAAGTTTACCACCAACCAAATATGGACCGTTTACCGTGACGGCTCTATCGAATTGCAAGCCGGTATCACTTCGAATCGTTCCAGCTTGGTATTGCCCCGTTTGGGGTATCTGATGAAAGTGCCCGGAGGATATGAGAACTTTATATATTATGGCCGTGGCCCTATCGAGAATTATCCCGACCGCAAGACAGGACAGTTCATCGAAATCCATCAGAATAAGGTAGCTGACGAGTTTGTCAACTTCCCCAAACCGCAGGATATCTCTAACCACGAAGATGTGCGCTGGTGTGCACTGACTAACAGTAATGGCGGTGGTGCGCAGTTTATCGCTACCAACCGTATGTCTGTAGCCCCTCTGCAATATTCGGCTGTAGATATGGTGTTGGCAGGGCATCCCTATCAACTTCCGGCGGTTAACGATACCTATTTGCATTTAGATCTGGCTGTTACTGGTCTGGGTGGAAACAGTTGTGGACAAGGAGGTCCGTTAGTAGAAGACCGGGTATTTGCCGGGCAGCATTCATTCGGATTTATTATTCGTCCGGCTAGTCATAATCTGATTGCAGCTGCACAAGTAAGTGGCGATGGAGAAATTCCGTTAAGTATTGTTCGCGATAAGATGGGGAATGTTTCGTTTGCCTCTATCCGTCCTGATGCAGAAATTTGTTATATGGCAGGAAAGAGCAAAAAGGTTCAACAATATACTGCTCCTATCCCTATGCGCGACGGAGGTGTTGTTACAGCCTGGTTCAAGTCTACACCTAAGATTAAATATACGCAGACTTTCAATAAGATAGAAAAATTGCAGGTAGAAGTAATGAATGCCAGTAGTCAGGAAACCGATGGCGGTGAAGCTGCCAATCTGGTAGATGATGATCCAAGTACTATCTGGCATACTATGTATTCGGTTACAATGGCTAAATATCCGCATTGGATTGACTTGGATGCAGGAGAGGTGAGAGCCATCAAAGGATTTACCTATCTGCCCCGTCAGGATAGCGACAATGGTAATGTCAAGAATTACAGTATCCAAACGAGTATGGATGGAAAAACGTGGAGCGATCCGGTAGCAAAAGGTAGCTTTGAAAAGAATCGCAAGGAGAAGATTGTAAACTTTGACAAGCCCGTTAAAGCACGCTATATCCGCTTTACTGCGCTGAGCGAACAGAGCGGACAGGATTATGCTTCGGGAGCAGAGATGTCTATTTTAGCTGAATAAGCTATACAACTCTCTTTTCCCTGTTTTCTCAATAAGAAAAAAGTCTTACTTTTGTGCCGTTTTTTCAACGATAACTGCTAAACGTTAATATCTAAAATGTTCTATACATGAAAAAGAATCTTATAATCTTGCTTTTGGGGCTGGTGTCTTCAACTACTCTTGAAGCTCAGCTTACGAAAGCTGATTATCAGCGTGCCGACACCATCCTGAAACTCGAGAATCGCGTCTACTCACCGGGGGTACGTCCCAACTGGCTTCGTGATTCTCACTACTTCTGGTATCAGAATCGTGAACCGGGCGGTACCGTCTATTATCTGGTGAACGCCGAAACCGGACGCAAGGAAAAAGCTGCTGACAAGAAAAGCCTTGCCGCCTTTCTCAAAGGAAAGAACAAACTTTTAGCCGAAGAATTGACAAAAGAGCAGAACACCAACGAATGGCGAAATGACGATAATGCAAAACTTCGTACAGTAGCTTCACCCGATAGCCTTTGGGAAGCTTACATACAGGATAACAACGTCTACGTCCGTGAGCGGAAAGAACCTCGTAAACCTGTTGCCCTCACCACCGATGGTACACAAGGTTATCGTTATAGTGACCGCTTGATATGGTCGCCCGACTCCCGTAAACTTGCCACCGTGAAAGTGCGCGACGTGCAGGAACGTCGTATCCCCTTGCTTGAATCACGTCCCGCTACTCAAGTACAAC
>OHES01000702.1_pt1 | contig 20734 bp, 9 predicted proteins | sample 1567371 | NCBI WGS metagenome assembly OHES01 (sample SAMEA3879533, study PRJEB24766) | human gut metagenome | biome: human-associated habitat; feature: feces | place: USA | collected 1985/1987 | reverse complement strand
ATGCAGACAACGCGGACATACAGTCACGTACTTTATATAATGATGCTTTGAAATCGCTGACAGCAAACGATGGCAGCTACATTCACATCCTGAACACCAATCTGTGGACACGTTCCGATGTAGTGACTCTCGATACGACAATCGACCTGACCGGCAAAGCGATTCTCAATTCATCCGGTGATAAAGTGGAAACCCAACGTCTACACGATGGCCGCTGGATATTCATTGCAGAAGAAGTACCGGCACTGTCTTCAGTTGTTTATCAAATCGTACCTTTGAAGCAAAAGAGTGCCGACAAAAGTTTTTCTTCCCTGTGTACTGCAAAAAACAAACTGAACAATGGACTGGTACAAGTCGAAATAGATTCGATAAAAGGTACTATCTGTTCATTGAAAACCCAAAACAATCCTTTTGAATATGCGTCAGGCAATGGGCTGAACGATTATCTCTATGCCGGGCGACTGAATGCCACCCCACAGGGCATTCCACATATCGATAGAATTGTTTTGCTCGATGACGGACCTGTAGCCGCTACCTTGCGTATTGAATCGAAAGCTCCGGGCTGTAATCTTCTTTGGAGAGATGTCACTATTTATAAAGGAATAAACCGCGTAGACCTCTGCAACACATTGGATAAGCAAGATATCCTGGAACCTGAGAATGTGCGCTTTGTATTTCCTTTCAGCATAGAGCAACCCGAGATTACCATGGACCTAGCCATGAGCGAAATCCATCCCGAGCGTGAACAACTGGAAGGCGTCAACAAGAACTACTACTCCTTGCAAAACGGCATTGCAGTAGGCGACTTGGAACATGCCATCTGCCTGACTACCATAGATGCTCCTTTGGTAGAACTAGGCACTCCTACCGGATTGGATTATCGTCTGAATCCCCGCCACGGATATGGTTGGATGCAATCGGCACGGATATCTCCCGTAATCTATTCATGGGTGATGACTAACACCTGGCGTACGAACTACAAAGCATCGCAAGATGGTATTGCCGTATTCCGTTACTCCTTGCAACCCTCTGATCCGGTTGACTTGAAACTGAAACAACGGGGTGCCGAACGAGAATCGGAATTGGTCGCCGTACGAAGCAACACACTGCAGCCAACCGGGCAACTCTTCCGTCTGAAAGGACGCAACCGGATTGCAGTATCAAGCATCAAGCCTTCGAATGACGGAAAAGGATACATCATCAGTTTGCATAACATGGGTAACCAAAGTGTAAACTCGTCTTTTGTCTGGGGTACCATGAAAGCAAAGCGCATCAGCACATGCGACAACAAACAAACACCTATAGCATCGTTCAACGACCAATCTTTCTGGATGAAGCCCTATGAGTACATCCAACTAAAAGTCGAGACAAAGGAATAGAACAATCCAATAACAAAACTATAAATTATGAGTAAAAATCAAAACCAATTAAATTAAAATGCGTATGAAAAAAGTTACAGTACAAAGCCTTTTCAAGGTTTGGATGTGTGTAGTGATGTCACTCATGACTCTATCGCTACATGCACAAGATGACTCCTTCACGGTGTCGGGTACAGTGACAGACGGCACCGAGTCTGTGATTGGTGCATCTGTAATCGACACAAAAACACAGCAAGGATGTGTGACCGACATGGACGGAAAGTTTTCACTGGTTGTAAAAAACAATTCAGTACTAAAGATCAGTTACATTGGATATACTACACAAACGATCACCGTCAACAAAAACAAGAAGGTATACAACGTTGTATTAAAAAGTGACGATGTATTACTGGACGAACTGGTTGTAGTAGGATATGGTGTTCAAAAGAAACAAACCCTGACGGGTGCTGTTGCTGCCGTAACATCAAAAGATATCGTGACTACCAAGAACGAAAACCTCCAGAACTCATTGACAGGAAAGATTGCTGGTTTACGCGTTGTCCAAAACTCCAGTGAGCCGGGTGCATTCGGTTCGGTCATGGATATTCGTGGCCTGGGTACTCCGCTGGTTATCATTGATGGTATCCCTCGTGACAACATGGCACGTATCGATCCGGAAGATGTAGAAAGTATCTCTGTATTGAAAGATGCTTCGGCTTCCATCTATGGTGTTCGTGCAGCAAACGGCGTAGTGCTTATTACGACAAAGAAAGGTGCCAAAGGTAAAGCTGAGATCAGCTACACAGGTAGCTATAGTTGGCAAAAGCCTTCTAATTTCCCGGACTTGGTTACCTCGGCAGAGTGGATGACTTTGTCTAATGAGAGAAGTCGTCACAATGTAGATGGTGGTGGTGCCGGATGGAGTGACGAGCAGATTGCCAATGCCGAAACTACAAACTGGCGGGATGCAGTTATACGCAACACAGCTCCTCAAACCCAACATACATTAAGTATTTCGGGAGGAACAGATAAGGTAAGCTACTATGCAAGTATAGGCTACCAGTCTCAGGGAAGTTTCATTCAGACTAATGCCTTGAATTATGACAAATACACATTGCGTAGCAATTTATCAGCCAATATCACTAACCGCCTGAAAGTAGATTTGAATATCTCCGGATTGATGGACGAGCGTAATACACCCCATTATGGTGCATACGACATAGTACGCGGACTTTGGTTGATGCAACCTATGGACCCCATTTATCAGGATGGAGTAGAAGGAAGATATACTCAACCCTCTAACACTACTTTAATAAACCCGGTTGCCATGATGGACCCTGACTTGGTGGGTTACAAATCATATAAAAGCAAATGGTTCCAATCCAGCATGACCGTTACCTATGAAGTTCCGGGAGTGAAAGGGTTGAATTTGAAAGCGATGTATAGCTATGACTTTATCATGAATGACAACAAACAGTTCGAGAAAACCTGGAAGTCATATCGTGGCGACCAAGTTTACACCCGTAACAATCCGTCGAAAGTAGGACGTACTTACTATGGTAAAGACAATAATCTGTGGCAATTGGGTGCCAACTATTCACGCAACTTCAAGGGTCATAATGTAAATGCTATGATTCTCTTTGAACAATCTACCTACGAAGGAGACAACTTTGGAGGAAATAAAGAACTGTCAATTCCTATCGACCAGGTATTTGCCGGCAATGAGGAGAACCAGCAATTCACTCAAAGTACGAGTGCCGGTGCACTTTACGAACGCGCCAACCAGGCGTGGGTAGGTAGATTTGCTTACGATTACAACTCTAAATACCTCCTTGAATTTGCTTTTCGCTATGAAGGTTCTTCCAAATTCCCCTCAAACTCTCGTTGGGTAATGTTCCCATCCGTATCGGGAGGTTGGCGTGTATCAGAAGAAGCTTTCTGGAAAGACTCATTCTTGCAATTCATTAATAACTTCAAAGTTCGCGCATCTTGGGGAAAGATGGGTGACGATGGTGCACTGGCTTATCAGTTCCTCACCGGTTATACTTATCCGGTAGGCGGAGCAGCATACTCAATGCCTGGCGGAGCTATCTTCGACGGAAAATTCGTGAATGCTTCGGCTACCAAAGGATTAGCAAATAACAATATCTCTTGGATTTCAGCTAAAACTTTCAATATCGGTTTTGATGCAGAAGCCTGGAATGGTCTGTTAGGTGTATCTTTTGACTACTTTAGACGTGACCGCGACGGTCTACTGGCAACCCGCAACGCCAGCCTTCCCGGAATTGTAGGTGCTGCACTGCCGCAAGAAAATCTGAATGGCGACTTGACCCGTGGCTTCGAAGTAGAAATAAGCCACCGCAACCGGATAGAAGATTTCAATTGTGAAATAAAAGGGAATGTAGCTTACGCACGTTCTATGAACAAACATATCGAAGGTGCACGTAAGGGTAACTCTTACTTGAACTGGAGAGAAAATTCAAATGACCGTTATAAGGATATATGGTGGGGCTACGGTACTGGTGACCGTCTCACTAGTTGGGATCAGATCTACTACAACCCTATCTATGTAGGTCGTGGCTCCGTAATTGGAGACTACAATTATGAAGACTGGAACGGTGACGGCTGGATTAATGACCTGGATGTACGTCCATTGACTAACTCGGGCGACCGTCCTCTGCTGAACTTCGGTCTTACCCTTAACGGAAGCTGGAAGGGAATTGACCTTAGCATGTTATTCCAAGGAGCAGCCATGCGTCATATCTCTTACTCAGAACTATTGTACGAACCTTTGTGGGCTAACACCAATGCCCTTGACCAGTTCATGGACCGTTGGCATCCCGCTGACAGCCATGCAGATCCTTACGATCCGTCAACCAAATGGATAAGTGGCCACTATGCTTATACCGGTTCATTACCCAACCAAAACTCGAAGTTCAATATGCAAAATGCAGCATACCTGCGCCTCAAAACTATCGAATTGGGATATACATTGCCTAAAGTATGGTTAACAAAAGTTGGAGTACAAAACGTTCGCGTATATCTGAGTGGATATAATCTACTTACCTTTACAGGATTAAAATATTGTGACCCCGAATTCCCATCCTCCAACTATGGATATAATTACCCATTGAACAAGACTATCACACTAGGAGCAAATATTAAATTCTAACGATTGACACTATGAAACTTAAAAAATATATATTCGCATTATGTCTGGGAGCCATGACCTCTTGTATAGATATGGACATCCCGCCGATGAACATCCTCGGTGACAAAGAAATATTCGGCAGTACAGAAGGTGTTACCAGCTATATGGCGCGCCTTTATAGTACACTGCCCGTAGAAGATTTCCGCTACTCTCATGCCAACATGTTTTTCTCGGGAGGGGCAAACTTTGCACAACCCTCTTGCCTCACAGGAGAAGCTATCAGTCGTGATACTCACGGAGCGGAAATAGAAAAAGCCAACTACTGGGATGCTGCATATGCTGCAATCCGCGAAATGAACTATTTCATGGAAACTCTTCCTAAATATGAAAGCTCACACAGTGCCGCCGAAATAGAGAACCTAATTGCTGAAGCTACCTTCCTGCGTGCCTATACATATTATGCATTGGCAAAACGTTATGGTGGCGTGCCCATTATTGACAAAGTAGTAGACTATCCTGCCAGCGTATCGATCCCCCAAACTCAATTATTCCGCGACTCGGAAGAGGCTACCTGGGATTTCATTGCCAAAGATTTGGATTACGCCATTACTCATTTGTCTACAAAAAGCCAAAAAGGTCGTGCTAACAAATATGTAGCTGCTGCCTTTAAGTCACGCGCCATGCTCCACGCTGGTTCTATAGCCAAGTACAATGAAGTAAATGAAGTCTATAACAATGTTCGCATCTGCGGTATTCCTGCGGAACGCGCCACAGATTACTTCAAGCAGGCTTACGCAGCTTCTAAGATTGTAGATGAAGGCGGATACGAGCTTTATAAAGGTGAATGGGCAGCAGATGACAAGAATGCTCAATACACCAACTTCGTTAACATCTTCCTGAAAGATACCAAAGAAAACATCTTTGTGAAGTATTTCAGCTATCCGGAATCCGTGCACTCTTACGACTGTTTTGCACAGCCCACTCAAACGTCCACCGGAGGTAGTAATACCGAAATATGCCCCACATTGGACTTCGTAGAAATGTTTGAAGGTTTTGAGAAAGATGCCAACGGACACTTCAAGAACTTCGATGCCGAAGGTTATTACAAATTATTCGAAACTACGATGGAACCTTTCAAGAATGCTGAACCACGCCTGCGCGCCACTGTTCTTTTACCGGGCGATGAATTCAAAGGTGAATCTATCGAAATCCGTCGTGGTATTTGGGTAGGAACAGGTGATAAGATATCTCCGCTGCTTCCACCGGATACTTATAATTTCTACGATGACTATTCTGCTTATGTAGACGATGCAACAAGTTTGCTGAAACTTGCCAAACGTGAATCTCAGAATACCGATGACACCGCTATCACCTTGAAGGATGGCAGCAAAATGAAGCGTGCAGGCAAGAGTGGTTCCGTAAAATTCCAGGAAATAGGTTGCACGGTTTCAGGTTTCCTTATCCGTAAATATCTTAATCCTAACCAACAGAATACGAATTGGAATCAGTCTTCACAAAACTGGATTGATATCCGCTATGCAGAAGTTCTCTTGAACCGCGCCGAAGCAGCTATGGAACTGGTAGCAGCCGGAATAGCAACCGACGTATCGGGTGACAACTACAAAGATGTTGCATTCAAATGCGTGAATGACATCCGTGAACGCGCCGGTGCATCACTGCTGAATTCTTCTACAGATGTTACCATCGATGTGGTACGTACAGAACGCCGCAAAGAGCTATCTTTTGAAAACAAAACTTACTGGGACTTGAAACGCTGGCGGATTATCCATAAAGAACAATCCACCCGTACATACCGCACTCTGCAACCTTTCTTCGCTGCTGACGCTATGAAATACTTCATGGACATCAAGCTTCAAGAACAAGGTGGCAAGGTGTACACTTTCGATACCCGTAATTATTATCAACAGATTCCGAGCGGTGAAATCACCAAGAATCCGAACTGCAAACAGAACCCTGGTTATTAGTATAAAAACGTATAGAATATGAAAAGAAATATTATATATCTCGTGTTATCTATCTTCTTACTTGGAAGCTTCACTTCCTGCGAGACCGATAATTATGGCGAACCTGCCGAAACATTCCGCGGCGCCTTCATAGACAAAGTAACTAAAGAGCCGTTTCAAACAGCCATCGGCAATACTGGTATCCGCATCCGAATGATGGAATATAGTTGGAGCGACACTCCTCAACCGTATGACTTCAACTGTATGATGGATGGTAAATTCCAGAATACCAAAATTTTTGCCGGAAATTACGGTATTACCCCCGAAGGAGCATTCGTACCTCTTGAAGAAGAAATAATGGATATCAAAGGTACTGTAGAGAAGATCTATGAAGTAGAACCTTTGCTTCGATTGGAATGGATTGGAGAACCGAAAGTAAATACTGACGGTACCGCTGAAATCAAAGTGAAAATTACACGCGGAACCGAAAATCCCAATTACCAACAACCCATTGAAGAGGCATGGTTGTTTGTGAGCGAAACCAGTTATGTGGGCGACTTCAGCTTTAGCAACCGTTTCTCCACCCAATTGGTTGGTGCAAATGTGGCTAACATTTTAGGCGAAGAAATCACAATTAAAACCAAAGGAGAATTTCCGACCTATTCACGTAAATTCTTCCTTCGTGTAGGTGCCCGTACGACAATGAAATTCAGCGGTACGAATAGATACAATTATACCACAATAAAAGAAATCACGACAATAGCCCGGTAATTTGGTTTAATCAGAAATGCCTTCCTTCTATTTCATAAGCAGGAAGGCATTTATTTATAATTCAATGCTTACAATGAAAACAAAACTTATTCTATTCAGCGTAATGTGCCTGCTTGCAATTACAGCCTCGGCACAAAAGAAATCAGTTCAGACAAACGTCATGTCATTTAACATCCGATATGATAATCCGGGTGATGGTACCAACGCCTGGAAGTATCGGGCTGATAATGTTGCTCAGTTAATCAACTATTACACGCCCGATTTACTGGGCATGCAGGAGGTGATGAAAAATCAGCTAGACGATTTAAAGAAACGCCTGCCTCAATACACCGCTCTCGGAGTAGCCCGCATAGACGGCAAAGAAAAGGGTGAATTCTGCTCTATTTTCTATAGAACGGATCGTTACCAACTATTGCAACACGGAGACTTCGGTTTGAGTGAAACACCTGATAAATTTGGTGTAAAAGGATGGGATTCAGCTTGTGAGCGAATTGTGACCTGGGCTATATTGAAAGACAAGCAAACAGGCAATAAGTTGGCTTTCTTCAATACCCATTTCGACCATGTAGGACAGATATCCCGTCGCGAAAGTACCAAACTACTACTTACGAAAGTAAAAGAGATAGCAGGTCCACTTCCAGTAGCCATCACAGGCGATTTCAATATGACGACTGACACCGAACCTTTCAAAATTCTAACAGACGGCGGATTGAATGCCAGCTGTTTCAATGCTCCTATTATTTATGGCCCAGCGGGTTCTTTCCACGGCTTCGGACGTATAGAAGAAAAAGACCGTTCATTAATCGACTTTATCTTTGTAAATAAATCAATTCAAGTTCAAAAGTACCGCGTCATTGCCGATCAACCTCTAAATGGATATGTTTCGGATCACAATCCTATTCTGATAACATTCTAAGAGGTTATTGACAATTATATTTATGCATTACATAAAGAATCTATCTTTGAATATTTATCATTCTTCGCCTCCAACCGTTGGCAAGCCCCATATCATCAATCTTAGTTAGTGTTGATAGCGTATATTCAACGATCATTTAAATCCACTTTAATTACTTATAGGTAGTTGTCTAACTATTACGTAGTAGTTGACAAACTACCCATAAGTGATTGGATAACCACTACTTAACAGTCTACTTATCCATACAAAAACTTAAAAAAACAAAGCAAACCTCTTCCTTTGCAAAATAACGAACACAAGATAAGTACACTACATTTCCTTTCTCGATTATAAAAACAGGAATTTATAAACCAAGCAAATTGTATGAACAATACTACATAACTAATAGAGTATATTTAATGAGATACTCTTTAATTATTCATATATAAAAAAACATTTATCCATATAGATAGCAAAGCAAGCCATTAGAGCTAAAACAAATAGTTATCAACCACTTATAACAACTAGAACATATACCCCATCAGTATTATTACACCGATACACTTTAAATAACTTTTTCGCTAATTAGATTTATTTTTATAGTGTACTGCAAATTATTTATTATTTTATTGCAAGTTATTAGTTTAGTTCATATATTTGCGGCACACATATGTTCATACATTTAAGGTGGTTGTATGGATATATAGCAAATTAACCAATTTAATACTAATGAATAAGACTATTACAATTCTAATCACATTAGTTATATTCTTCAACCCTTATATTAATGCTGAAGAATATGACGGAAGATATGGTTGGCCGGTACAAAAAGCACCTGAGAAGATCATAGTTTGCGAACGCAAAGGTAGTTTGGCTGAAATCATGTTACTTGAATCATTGTCCGGATTAGCTGCTAAGGCCGTTAATGAAGGGAGATTCAATGAAATGGTTTGGATGGATATTGACAATGATTCATATAAATCTTTATATGAATCAAGTTTAAAAGCATTAAATATTACCGATGTAAGAAAGATGGATTTATGGTCATTGGTCGATTATTTAAAAAAGAAAAAAATAATCAATGGATATGTGCTATATAAGTTAGAAGAAAAATACGACCAGCACGTCATTTTGAATTATTCAAGCAATGTGGCTACAGTATATGCCTCTTTATTATCAGGAGTACTTATTGATGAAGAGTTAGCACCAAAAGCCCAACAACATCAATTAAAAGAACTAAAAGATACTCGAAAAGAAACTTTAGAAGAGTGTTTTGAAAAGAATAGAAAAAAGCTGAACAATAGTTCAGCTTTAAGTATACATCCTGCCATTACCAATATGCGCGATTATGCCATTGCTCATAAACTGATGTTATATGCAGACAAGAAAATATTAATTGAAAAAGTGCTTGAATGGGTCAAACCAATGTCTCCCATTTTAGGTTGGGGATGTGGAGATGAGTATGATTTTACCAGTTTAATTTCGGAATGGGGACATTTCAACACTGCATCAGACTGGTGCTTCAATCTTCCTCTTATATCTTCAGTTTTTAGAAAAGTAGAATTGAAAAAAGCAAAAGAAATATCACCTGAAGACATTGATTTCCAAACTAACTCTTCTTTCCATTCATTTGTTATGAGCGACGGAGATAATATGCAATGGACAATTGGAAACTTCACAAGAAACAATTGTTATGCGGGAAATGAGAAGGCAAAAGAAACTGGGGTCAGTTGGACACTATGCCCAATCAATTTATCAATTATTTCTCCTTTCACCTGGAACGAATTAGTTGATTTACAAGGAGAAAAAAATTCCTATATTGAATATGGTGGTGGGTATCAATATCCAGATTTATTTGCCATAAAAAGGTACAACAGAAATGAATTATTAAGAGATTTTGCCAAAAGGATAAACTTTCATCTCAACCAGATGGGGATTAAGGTTTTTGGCTTTATATGTCGCGATGTCAAGAGCGATTATGCCCAAGAAGCTTTTCAAATTTATGCGGAAGAATTGACAGGAATAACAGGCATGCTTGCCGTACAATATTTCCCTTACGAATTAGGAGAAAATATTTTGTGGTATAAGAATAATAAGGGAATTGATATACCTGTAGTAACCGCAAGCTATTCCTTATGGGACGAGGTTCATAAAGGACGGCCTTATTGTGGTACACCAGAATATATTGCCTCACTTATTAATCGTGATGTAATTTCATCAGAACTTAAAAAAGAAAATACACTTTCATGGACGATTGTTCATGCATGGTCCGATTTTAAAAAATCAAGCAAAATTACTAAGCTTCCTGCAGTCGGGATGAATCCTATAATTGCAACAGAGAATTTATTATTGAACCAAATAAAAACTATTTCTATAAATGAATTGCTCTGGAGAATACGTATGAAGTACCAGCCAACTCAAACTAATAATATTATAAAAACACAATAATGCGAAACTGGCAAGGGATTCATATATAGGTTTAAATATATAATCCCAGCCAAAGAGAATCAAACACATATATTAACACTAATCTTTTAAATTAATTATTACATGAAAAAGCAGATTACCTAATTTAAAAATTAACTACTGCGAGAGATGATAATCCCACGCGTAGAAGAGTCACTATTTTTACCATTAAAATCTAATTACTAAATGAACAATTATTTATCAAAAAAGAGATGTAGTATTTTTATACTACTCATGATTGTTTCGTTTTTCTGCATTGAAAATTTATCAGCGCAAAACACGAAATTAAAGGGTGAAATATTTGATGATTTGGGACCTGTCATTGGTGCAACAATCATTATCAAGTCCAAACCTGCAGTTGGCACAACTACTGATGTTGATGGAAAGTTTAGTATCAACGCCCAAGTTGGAGATGTACTATTAATAAGCTTCATTGGGTACGAATCCAAGGAAGTGAAAATTACAAACACTAAAACATTAAGAATTAAGTTAGAAGAATCAGCAAATAAACTAGATGAAGTAACAGTTGTTGCTTTTGGAAAACAAAAGAAAGAAAATTTACTAGGTTCTGTAACAACTGTAAAACCAGGAGAATTACGCGCACCTTCCAGTAATTTAACGACAGCACTTGGCGGACGTATTGCCGGTTTGATCTCAATGCAAACTTCAGGTGAGCCAGGAGCTGACAATGCACAATTCTTTGTACGAGGAGTAGCCACATTTAACGAGTACTCCAAAGGTCCTCTTATTCTTATCGACAATATGGAACTTTCCACAAATGATTTAGCCAGATTATCAGTGGATGATATTGAAAGTTTCTCTATTATGAAAGATGCTACAGCTACTGCCTTGTATGGATCAAGAGGTGCAAATGGCGTAATTCTGGTCACGACGAAGGAAGGACGTGATGGAAAAACTAATTTAAGTTTCCGCTTTGAGAACTCTTTTAGTCAAGCTACAAGAGATGTGGAGTTTGCCGACCCGTTGACATACATGAAATTAAACAATGAAGCCATTATCACCCGCCATCCACTGTACAATCGTAGATATAGTGATGATCAAATTGCAGGTGTCGAGTCAGGAAGTGACCCATATTATTATCCAGCAAATGATTGGAGAAAATTATTATTCAAAGATATGACAACCAACCAGCGTTTCAATATGAGTTTAAGTGGTGGTGGTAAGAAAGTGCGTTATTATATTGCAGGCGCTTTAAATAATGACACAGGTGTTCTTAAAACTGATAGTCGTAATAACTTTAACAATAATATTAATATCAAGAATATCAACATTCGTTCAAATACAAATATAAATTTCACCTCCACTACAGAAGGGTCAGTCAAGTTCAATGCAAACTTTCGCTCGGCACACGGACCTATGTATTCAGGTAATCAAATGTACCAACGAGTCATGTTGGCAAATCCCGTAGATTTTCCTGCTTTTTATAAGCCGGATGATATGAATATTCACACTCAACACATCCTTTTTGGAGGTACCCCAGAATATAGCTTTATAAATCCATATGCAGATATGGTTAAAGGTTATCAAGAATCAACACAGACAAACCTGGTTGCTCAAATAGAATTGAGACAAAAGTTGGATTTTATAACAAAAGGGTTATCAGCAAGAGTAATGGGTAGTACTACAAGAGAATCCGTATATGCGATTAATCGTTTTTATGACCCATATTATTATACAATGAGCACTTATAATCCAACAACCGGATATTTCAAGTTGAACAATTTTCATAAAGGTGATGAGGCTTTAGGTTTTACCGGAGGTGATAAAAATGTGATGTCTACCATTTATGGTGAATTGTCAGCTAATTATGATCGCGAATTTAATGAGAAACACGTAGTGTCTGGCATGGTAGTCGGTACCATCAGAGAAATTGTTACATCTGACTTTGGAAATGACTTACAACGCTCTCTTCCTACTCGAAATTTAGGTATATCCGGTCGTTTTACTTATAGTTATGATCATCGCTATTTATTAGAAGCAAATTTTGGATACAACGGTGCAGAACGTTTTGCTCGGCATAATCAATTTGGCTTTTTTCCATCCTTTGGAGTTGGTTGGATTGTAACCAACGAAAAATTTTGGAAGAAAAATAATATTTTGACAAACTTAAAACTAAAAGGTACCTATGGTTTGGTTGGTAATGACGCTATTGGCGATGCTTATGATAGATTCTTCTATCTATCTCGTATAAGTAAGGATAAAGGACTAAATAATGATTTTGGAGAAAACCCAGGTAGCCCCACTGCTAATTCATCAGGAATTAAAATAAATCGTTTTGCCAATACTGCTATAACTTGGGAAAAAGCAGCCAAATTAAATTTAGGTTTTGAAGCGACTTTATTTGATGAACTTGAAATCCAGTTTGATTACTTTAAGGAAAAACGCACTAATATTTTGATTAATCGTACTGCAATCCCCTCTACAATGGGACTTACAGATGTTCCAGTTGCAGATGGTAGTGCTCCTGCTGACGTACGTGCTAATGTGGGTGCAGCTAGCTCTAGCGGTTTTGAATTTACTTTAGATGAAAGTCATGTATTTAACAAAGATATATGGATGAGATCAACTATGACTTTTACTTATGCAAGAAGCCGATACACAAAATATGAAGAAATCGTTCCTACAGGTATGGATTGGCTAAAGAATGAAGGTGAATTTATCGGACAACAAAGAGGATTAATAGCAGAGCGATTATTTATTGATGAAGCCGATATAGCCAATTCTCCTAAACAAACCTTTGACAATATAAATGATGACCCAGTAATGCCTGGTGATATCAAGTATCGTGATATAAATAACGATGGACTGATAAATAGTCATGATTTCGTTCCTATTGGTTATTCTAATGTACCTCAGATTGAAGGAGGTTTTGGTATGTCTTTTGGATTTTATGGATTTGATTTCAACTTCTTTTTAAAAGGAGCATCTAAAGTTTCTTTCATGATTGATCCAACTGCAAATGTCGATTGGGGCAGCAATACGGTTGGTACCGCTCCATTTGTAGGAAATCATGCTTTACTAAAAGCGTGGGCTGATAATCACTGGTCTGAAACAAACCGGAACAGCTACGCATTGTGGCCTCGTTTATCTACAACATCAAGACCTAACAATGAACAACCTAGTACATGGTGGCTTCGTGATGGTAGTTATCTGCGTTTGAAATCAGTAGAATTAGGTTATACCATACCAGAAAGAATTACTAAGAAAATTGCTATTCAATCATTCCGGGTTTATGTAAGTGGCATGAATCTTTTGACTTGGAGTAAATTTAAGTTGTGGGATGTAGAAATGGGAGGTAGTGGATTGAACTATCCTATTCAGCGTGTATTTAATGTTGGACTTAACTTTAATTTTTAATATTATGAAAAGAAAATTATACGCCATAATTTTAGGGACACTGATGTGTATGTTAACATCATGTTCTGATTTCTTAAATGTTGTACCTGATAATATCCCCACAATAGAACAAGTGTTTAATACACGGGAGGGAGCATATAAAATGTTACATACATGCTATGATTACGTTCCACGACCTGCTAATATAATGCAAAATCCAGCTCTTCTATGCGGAGATGAAGTTTGGAATCCTACTTTTATGGATAACAACTTTTACTATTATCGTAATAAAAGTACTGAATTTATAGCCAAAGGAAGACAAGAAAAGACCACTCCTTTATTAAATTATTGGGATGGTGGTGATTATAGTTATCTCAACCAAGTATTTGGAGATCAGCAAGAAAAAAGTTATATTAAAAGTCTTTTTGCTGGTATAAGAAATTGTAATATTCTCATTGACAATATTGACTTGGTACCGGATATGAAAATTGAAGAAAAAGCACAGTGGAAAGCAGAATGTCAGGTTTTAAAAGCATATTATCATTATTACTTGCTTCAAATGTATGGGCCGATTCCATTTATGGGAGAGAACCTTGATGTTTCTCTTCCTCCTGAACAAGTACAGAGAGAACGAGAACTGGTAGATGATGTAGTACGTCAAATAGTGGAAGTTTTGGATGAAGCAATCAACAGCGAAGCATTACCTCTTACTGTTGTAGGACGTCAAAATGATCTAGGCCGTATCAACCTTCCTGTAGCAAAAGCCATAAAAGCGAAAGTTTTAGTTCTAGCTGCAAGTCCTATATTCAATGGAAACACTCAATTTCGTAGTTTCAAAAATTTCGCAGATCAGCCGTTTATAAATCCTGATTATTCAGTAGAAAAGTGGAAAATAGCAGCAGAAGCTTGTAAAGATGCTATCGTAGCAGCTCATAATGCTGACATGGGTTTCTATACATTCGATCCCAAAAGTGTTGGATTAAATGTTTCTGATAAAACTGTTCTTGAATTAAGCTTACGCGGACAAATTACAGAAAATACAGACAACCCGGAACTCGTATGGGGAATAGGTCGTCAGGATGTAATGAGACTTATATACTATGCATCTAGTCCACTGAATGCTAAACATATCTCTGAACGTCCATTAGGATTCAATAATTTGCATGGAGCAACTATGAATATGACAGACCAGTTTTATTCAAATAACGGTGTTCCTATTGAAGAAGATTATACATACCAATATTCTGATCGTTTCAAACTAATTTCTGTGCCAGAAGACTATCAATTTTACTTCAATTCAGAAGATGGTATAAAAGTTCCGTATTATAACACACATAGAGAACCTCGATTTTATGCGTATGTAGGATTTGATCAAGGCAAATATTTTTGCCAAGAAAAACCTAATGAAAACGACAGTTATGTCATCCATTCAAAAGCAATGGATTTTGCTGGTGCAAAGAACACTATGTATTGTGTAACCGGATACACATGTAAGAAGTTAATTCCTTGGGAAAGACAATTTGTAGTAAATGTAATCGACAATATTGGAGACGTTTTATATTTTTTCCCTATCATCCGGATGTCAGACCTTTATCTGATGTGTGCAGAAGCACTAAATGAATCAAAAGAAGCACCAGATAGTGAGGTATATCAATATATTCAACCTGTTCGCACAAAAGCCGGACTGGATAAAGAAACAATGAGTTTAGTTAATACTTGGGCCAAATACAGTACCTCACCTCAAAAACCAAAGACCAAAGAGGGTATGAGAGATATTATTCGTCAGGAAAGAATGATAGAGTTAGCATTTGAAGGCCAAAGATATTGGGATTTAAGACGCTGGATGCTGGCCGGAAGTTACTTTAACAGACCAATACGTGGTTGGAACGCGCAAGGAGTAACAGAAAATGATTATTATATAGAAACTTATATTTATGATAGAAAGTTTGCAACTAAAGACTATTTCTGGCCAATCAGACAAAAGAGCCTTGACTCCAATCATAAGTTGCAACAAAATATGGGATGGTAATATTAATCTTATAAATCACCAGAAAAATGAAAAAAATATTATTAGCATTAAGTATAATAACAATGTTAACGGCCTGTTCTGAAGAGGATTTATTAAAGCCTTTTGGACCAGATGATACTACTCCGCCGGCACCTGTGAGTAATGTTACATATACTCCGATACCAGGAGGTGCAAAATTTAAATATACTTTGCCTACAGATAAAGACCTTGCTTATGTAAAAGCTATATATTATGTAAATGGAATACAAAAAGATGCAGTAGCATCTCAATATGAAAGAGAGTTACTTCTAGAAGGATTGCCCGATAGTAACGAATATGAAGTTGCTCTTTATGCAATAGATAAAAGTGAAAATTTTTCAGAGCCAACAAAAATAAAGATAATACCACATGACTCCCCTGTTAAAGTAATGCGAGAGAGTCTTATATGTAAAGCGGACTTTGGAGGATTCAGAATTCAATATAAGAATCCATCCAAATCAGAATTGTCTATTTACTTGCAACAGAAAGACAGTGTTTCTGATAGAATGCTATTTTATCAAGCCCGAGTCTTTACACAAGCAGAAGGTGAGTATCAAGTTGTAGGTTTGCCTAATAAAACTAATATATTCCAAATATTGGTAAGAGATCGATTCGGTAATACTTCTGAGCCCCTAACTTTTGAGGATAGACCTTGGAGAGAAGAATATCTCGACAAGAAACTCTTCAAGTATGTTGGTAAACCTCAAGTTTTTGATAAAGATGACTGGTACTCATGGATGGGGCGCCCCGAGAATCTGTGGGATGACATCGTAGGTGCGTGGAACTTCGCTCAAACAGCAGGTAATGGAACATTTCCTCATTATTTCTGCATAGATCTAGGAACTACAGCACCCATTGGACGAATTCTTTTCCAACAACGATTAGGAGATTCAGAAATCTTCAATGCTAACTGTATCAAACGTTTTGATGTGTACGGAGTTGATAAATTACCTACAACAGTAAACAATGACGACCCATTAGAGGGCTGGACTAAATTGAATATTGAGACATTTGAAGTTAAAAGACCATCAGGGCGCAAACCTGGAGAGCCTTTAACTTCAGAGGACTATGAAGCTGCTGAAAAAGGAATAATGTTTACTATTGACACACCATTTCCACGCCCCGAGATCAGATATATACGATTTAAATTTATCGACAATTTCACAGGGACAGATATGGCACTTTTAAGTGAGTTAAGCTTTTGGGCACAATGGAAATAATATAAATACATTGAAACAATATGAAATATAATATTCTGAAAAAAAAATGTTATTGGACTTTGATAAGTTTATTAACTATAATATTACTGGATGCTTGTTCTGATATAACAGACAGACAAAAAGAGTATCTTGATATGGGTGAAACAATTTATGTTGGAAAGATGGATTCTGTTATAGTACAAGGAGGTAAAAATAGAGTTGTAATTAAAGCAAAGAACACCTATTTGCGTACTGCTGTGGAATGTGTCGTGAAATGGACAGACATTGAAGGAGTAGCACAAGAAAAAATATTTAATCTGAAAGAAAATCAAGATGGTGACTATACTTTGTTCCCTATTGATCCACTACCGGAGGGTGATTATGACTTTGAGCTATATACAATGGATGATGTTGGAAATAGATCGATTATAGTAGAAGCGGCAGGTTCTTCTTATGGTGACATCTATGTACACACCCAATCTAAGCTATCAATTATCGACCTATTTGTAAATGATGAAGGTGGCGCAGAATTGACTTTATCTCAATCAAAAATGGCTGTCAAATACAAACTGACTTATAAAGATAAAGATGGTAAAGTTAAAACTATCGAAAGCAAAGAAATAAAAGATAAGATAGTAGTTCCAAACTGGGATAATAATGATAACTCTCCGTTTGAATTAACAACCTTCGTTCTTCCTAAAGATAAATTAGGTTTAGATACATTAGAGTTGCCAACACAGGTTCAAGTTGCTAAACAACATGTATCATTTTATCCTGTTGACAAAAGCAAAATCCTATCGACCAAATATACGGCTACAGACAATATAGGAAAAGGATTTGGTTCTGGAGCACCACAAGCTATATTTGATAACCAAAGTGGAGGAGATGCTGCATGGGAATGTTGGAATGATGGAAGTACACTCCCTGCACATATGTCCTTTGATCTTGGCAAACAAACTTATCTTACAGCAGCTTCAATTATTGGTCGAAATAACTATTTTGGATGGGATGTTGTAAAATTTGAGATATGGGGACGTGAATCGATTGAAGATGGACCTGGTGGCCCAACCGGTTATGAAATACAATCAAGAAGTGATGAAGAAGGTTTTGAAGCTGAAGCTATCACTCGTGGCTGGAAAAAAGTAGGTAAAGGTTGGTTCCAATATGCAAATCCAAGAAAAAATCCACAAACCAGTTCATGTGAATTAACAGATTTGGATCACTCGTTTAAGCCTCGTCACATTTTATTACGTATTATGAGTTGCATAACTCCTGACGGTTCTACTCCCAGTGACAAGTATTTTGGTGAAGATGGTGGTTACACAGGTGGAGGTAAATACTTCAACATAGGCGAAATGGGATTGACGGCAACAGGGATTACCTATACTATTGAATAAAATATACCTTAAAAAAATAGTGATTCCGGCAGCTTATTATTTTAATAAGTTGCCGGACAGTATTCTAATAGTAAAACAATATGAAAAATTATATTTATCTATTCCTATTACTTAGTGCTTTGGGGATAGAGAGTATTATGGCTACGGATCCATCAATTACAAATTATGCAAAGTTGGTTGATACGAAGATTGGTACAGAAGGCCATGGCTTAGGATGCGGATTTACTTTTATAGGTGCAGCATATCCTTTCGGAATGATGCAAATTACTCCCGCTTTCTTCTCTCCGCAAAAAGGAATTGTAATTAATCAAATGTCAGGTGCAGGTTGTCCTCATATGGGAAATTTTCCTATATTGCCTATTGCAGGAGAATTAAATTCATCCCCTAACAATATGGAAGGCTACCCTCGATATGAAACAGTTAATACTTCAACAGCAGGCTATCTTGCCATAACAATGAAAGATGGAACAAAATGCCAAACAACAGTGTCAAAGAGAAGTGGCATTATGAAGTTTATTTTCTCTGAAAAAGAATCCAAAGGAACAGTTATAATAGGAGCTGGTATAGGATCAACATCTCTTTCAAATGCTCAAATTAAAATAACCTCTCCTTATACTTGCGAAGGCTATGCCGAAGGAGGCGAGATTTGTGGCTACTCTGCTAATTACAAAATATACTTTGCAGCAGAATTTAATTCACAAGCTATAGCTTATGGCACTTGGATTAACTCTGATCTCAAAAAAGACCGATTACAAATTGGCGGTAAGAATTCTGGTGCCTATTTTACATTCGATACTCAAAATAATTCTTCCATAGAATATAAAATTGCCATATCATACGTCTCTGTAGAAAATGCACATGAGAATCTTCGTATAGACAATAACAATCGCAATTTTAATACTGTATATGAGGATACGGAAACAGAATGGAACAAATACTTAGAGAAAATATCCATAGAATCATCTAATACAGATCGCTTGAAGCAATTTTATACACATTTCTATCATACGCTCATTCATCCGAATGTGTTTAATGATGTGAATGGCGAATATATGGGGGCTGACTATAATATACACAAAACAAAAGAGAATCGCGATTATTACACAACATTTAGTGGCTGGGACACTTACCGCACACAATGTCAATTGTTGGCAATACTTTTTCCAAAAGAATCTTCAGACATGGTTCAATCAGCTATTGAATTTGCAGAACAAAGTGGTGGTTATGGCAGATGGGTAATTGCCAATATTGAAACAGGAATTATGCATGGAGATCCTATTCCGATAATCATATCGAATACTTATGCTTTTGGAGGTAGAAACTTTAACATCACTACTGCATATAAGCATATGAAACGTGGTGCTATGGTTGTTGGAACACATTCTCAAAATGTAGTCGTCAGACCCGGATTAGAAAATTATCTATCTAAAGGAATAGAGAATGCTTCTTTGTGTTTAGAATATACATCGTCCGATTATGCAATAGGTCAGTTTGCTCTTCAAGCACTAAAGAATGAAAAAGATGCCGACTATTTTATAAAACGTGCAGGCAACTGGAAGAATTTATATGATCCCTCAACTAGATGGCTCAGATCAAGGCATACCCATAATATGAGTTGGAAAAACCCCGATGATGATTGGAGGGAAGCGACTAAGGAAAATTATTTCTGGATGGTTCCTTTTGATCTGGAAACTCTTATTGATACTATCGGTGGAAAAAATGCTGCATCCAGAAGATTAGATTCCCTATTTGTGAAATTAGATGCCGGCTACGATGATCATTATTATGCAGCTGGTAATGAACCTGATTTTCAGGTACCATGGATATATAATTGGACGAATGAACCTTATAAAACATCTGAAGTAGTTCATCGTATCTTCAATGAAATTTATTCCAGTAAGCCCAATGGATTACCAGGGAATGATGACTGTGGTTCTATGGGAGCATGGTATGTTTTTGCATCCATTGGATTATATCCAATGATTCCAGGAGTAGCCGGATTCTCTATCAGTGCTCCTCAATTTGAAAAAGTAATGATACAATTGCCAGAAAACGAACTGATTATAAAAGGTGGAGATTCTAAGAATATTTATATAAAAGAGTTGGTTTCAAAGATACAGGAAGTATAT
>OHES01000687.1_pt1 | contig 21078 bp, 18 predicted proteins | sample 1567371 | NCBI WGS metagenome assembly OHES01 (sample SAMEA3879533, study PRJEB24766) | human gut metagenome | biome: human-associated habitat; feature: feces | place: USA | collected 1985/1987 | reverse complement strand
CCGATTCAATATGACCGAAATTTTCTCCAAAGAAGATTATACGATGGTAAAGAATGGGATAAATGAACATCGAGAGCGTGCCGAAAATGACAACCGTCGAGACCGCAACTGCTGTTTTATGGGGTTCGCTTTTTACTACCGGTTCTGCACCCAAAACAGCAGCGGCTCCACAGATGGCGCTACCTGTGGCGGTGAGCAGGGCGAGGTCATTGTCCATCTTCAACAGTTTCCCCACCAAGATACCCAATAGAATGGTGCAGGTGACGATAATCACGTCGATGAGTATGGCCGAGGCTCCTATGGCGATAACGCTTTGGAAGGTCAGCCGGAAGCCGTAGAGGACGATACCGGCACGAAGTACTTGTTTCGAGCAGAATTTTATGCCCGGAACCCATGTCTCGGGCAATCGGTTACGCAGGCTGTTGGCGTAGAGCATACCCAGTATGATACCTACGATGAGGGGGCTGAGTGATAGATTTTTTATAAATTGGAATTCTGCAATGTAAAAGGCGGAGAATGAAAAAAGTACAATCAACAGAATGCCGTGGAGGACATTTCCATGTTTTTCGCTGAACATATCAAAATGAATTAAATTGTTTTTTATAATCGAGTCGGGGAAGATTTGCCGTTTGACACAGTTAATGCGGAATGCGATATATGTTCATTCCGGGTGTCGTTTCCCTTTTCGGATGCAAAGGTAGAGATTTCATTTCGAATATGGGATTTCTTTGTGGTTATCGGTTATAACCGTAGGTTATGCACAAAATCTTCTATTCTAAATACTGCTTTTTTGTAGAGAAGTGATACTTTTTGAATCCTTTCAGTTACCTTTGTGTGAGGCAACAGCTCGAAAAAGAAGGAAAAACACTTGGTTAGGGTTGTGAGTTTCACTATATTTGCGATGCCTTTACCAAGAAAGGCAGACATATTAGTGAACATGAAAGTGTTTAGCTTGATTCTCGCAGTAAAATCTGGAAAATTTTAGAATAGAGAATGAGCGACCCTCTCACGTCGTATATCCCTTTGTGCCGCTTCGGTGGCGGCAGTGGATTGATATAGGCGTGGGCTGTTGCCTATTTTATATTCGGGGTATTCCAGAACCTTACTGCTAAAATTGGCTATCAGTCCCCGCTTTCTTTTTTTAATAAACTCCTGTTAGGGACGATAGGAGAGAAATATTAATATTATGAAAAAGATTTTTCTTTTAGTGACAGCTCTGTTTTGGGGTATAATGTGTGCTTTTGCCGAAGAGTATCAAGAAACCCTTTATTTGAAAAATGGAAGTGTTATCAAAGGTGTTGTCATTGAACAGATTCCGGGTGTTTCGTTGAAGATGCAAACAAATGATGGCAGTATTTTTGCGTATAAAATGGAAGATGTGGAAAAGATTACCAAAGAAGCTCCGTTCGTTTCATCGGGGCGGAAAATTAAAGGAAAAGCAAAAGCCACTTGTATAGGCTATCGGGGATTTGTTGATGACGGTTATACGTTTGGTGTAGGAAAATGGAAGAATACAGGTCGGTTGGAAATGACAATGTCGCATGGTTACCAAGTCGTACCGTGGTTTTATGTGGGTTTAGGTGTGGGAATACATTATTGGACCGATGAGGATATGGATTTTGGCAATATACCGTTGTTCGCCGATTTTAGGGCTGATTTTCTCGAAAGCTCTGTAACTCCTTTCTTGGATTTGAAGATAGGTTATGCATTTGGTTTAAATGATAATGGCAAAGGCTTTTATTGTAATCCTTCTGTCGGGGTTCGTTTTGCAGTGAGTTCTTCCTATGGCATTAATGTAGGCTTGGGGTATGAGGTACAGATGTGTAAAATATATTATTCCTCTTATTTTGGTGATTATTATGGGTGGAAAGTTGAAAATTTGGGAGGAATCAGTTTGAAGGTAGGTATGGATTTTTAGGATATATCTAAGGATTCACTTGCTTTAATACTGGATAAAAAACAAGGGGAGGGTATTTCATTGAATGCCCTCCCCCTTGTTTGAAATAGCCAAATTCGGTAAATCTATTCTTCCTCGTACCACTTGGAATACATCAGGTAGTTTTTGGCGATTTTTTGGTTGATCTCTTTCGATTGTTCGGGGTCTACCATTTTGATGAATTTGGCCGGTGTTCCGCCCCAAAGCTCACCCGGTTTGATGACTGTCTTGCTCAACACAACCGATCCGGCGGCAACGATGGCTCCTTCGCCTACGACAGCATGGTCGAGAATTACCGAGCCCATGCCTACGAGGGCTCCATCGTGTATGGTAGCTCCGTGTATGGTAACGTTGTGTCCGATGGATACGTCGTCGCCGATTTCGATGGTGGATTTTTCGTATAGGGTATGCAATACCGATCCGTCTTGAATGTTAACCCGGTTGCCGATACGAATAGAATTGACATCGCCTCGCAAGATGGCTCCGAACCAGATACTACATTCGTCGCCGATAACGGTATCGCCGATGAGAACTGCATTATCGGCAAGGAAACAGTCTTTACCGACTTTCGGGGTAAATCCCCGTACTGATTTTATAAGTGCCATGATTAGTTTATAATTTTATCTTGAATTAAATTGCTGTTGTTTTGCGGTGTAACCATTGTTGCTCTTCCTCGTCGAGCATCGGACTTAATCGGTCGTAGACCATTTCGTGATAGCTGTTGAGCCACTCGATTTCTTTCCCGGTCATGATGGAAATATCGAGAGCCTCGGTATCGAAGGGGAAAAGGGTAAGAGTCTCGAACCGGTAAAACATGCCGAATTCATTTTCGTAATCGGGCACTGTCAAGACTAAATTTTCACAACGTATGCCATATTCGCCGGTACGGTATAATCCCGGTTCGTTAGAGGTAATCATGCCCGGCATGAGAGGCGTGGGATTTTCTTCGAGGCGTATGTTTTGCGGTCCCTCGTGGACATTGAGGAAATGCCCGACTCCGTGACCAGTCCCGTGCAGGTAGTTGAGGTGATCGTCCCATAGGAAATGTCGGGCGAGGGCATCGAGTTGGGCTCCGCGCGTACCTTGCGGATAATGACAAGTGGCGAGAGCGATATGCCCTTTCATTACCAGTGTGAAGTCCCGCTTTTGGCGAGGGGACAGATTGCCTAACGATACGGTGCGAGTGATGTCGGTAGTTCCGTCGAGATATTGCGCCCCTGAGTCGATGAGCAGGAATCCCTTGCGAGAAATGATCGCATTGCTTTCGGGTGTCGCCGAGTAATGGACAATGGCCCCATGCTCGTTGAATCCGGCGATAGTGGCGAAACTTTCTCCTACATAAAGACTTTGTTGCGAACGGAACTCTCGCAGTTTCTCGGCAACTGTTATTTCGGTTACTTTGCCGCTGTCGATATTTTTTTCTAACCAACGGAAGAATCTAACCAATGCTACACCGTCGCGTATCATTGCCTCGCGTGTCCCGGCGAGCTGAGTCTCGTTTTTGATGCTTTTCAGTAGAGCGATAGGCGATTGGCCCGATACGGGTATGGCATGCAGCTTATTTAATAAGGTGTAGTTGATTTTGTTGGTGTCCACGAATACTTTTTTCTCTGCCGGTAGAGCTGCTACGAAGTCGAAAATGTTTTCATAGGGCATTATTTCTACGCTATTTTTTTGCAGGTATTGGCAGACCGTATCGTTGATTTTGGCTTTGTCGATAAAAAGAATACGCCGGGAGTCGTCTATGTATGCATAGCAAATGACGACCGGATTGCATTCTACGTCGGTTCCCCGTATGTTAAATGCCCAAGCAATTTCGTCCAATGCTGCCAATAACAGAGCATCGGCTCCTGCTTGACGTACTTGCTCCATAATTCGGGCCATTTTATCCGAGATGGATTCTCCGCTGTACTTTTCATCGTGAATAAAGGCTTCGTTTTTGGGGATCGATGGGCGTTTTTCCCAAATGGAGTCGAACGGAGTGAAATCGGATACGAATCGGAAGCCGTGGCTCTCGAAGTTTTGTTTCATCGCAGCGGCTTTCGATGCCCCGAACAGTGTGCCGTCGATGGCGATGGTCGCACCTTGCGGTAGAGTGGTTAGCAGCCATTGCTCGATGGTGGGAGTGTCGGGCAGTCCTTCTTTAAAAAGTTCGAACCCGGAATCTTCCAGTTGTTGAGCGGCTTGGAGGAAGTACCGCGAGTCGGTCCATAATCCGGCTTGGTTGGTTGTGACGACCGCAGTTCCAGCCGATCCGTCGAATCCGGAAATCCAAGTTCGTGCCGCCCAATGGCTGGCATAGTATTCGCTTTGATGCGGGTCGGTTCCCGGTATGATGAAAGCTGTAATACCGGCTTTGCCCATTTCGTCACGCAGGGCTTTGAGTCGGGGTAATGTCGATTTACTCATAATCTGAATGTTTAGAGTTATTGTCGATAAATATTTATCAACCGTGTGTAAAGGTAACGATATTTAGTAAAATAAGAAGATAAAAGGCTGTGAAAATATTGGAATAGAAAGATGGATATAATCGTGCCGATTTTGTGTAAAATTTATTTTCGAGTATATTTTAGCGGTCGAAAGTTTTGTTAATCACAAAACAATCTATAATTTTGCACCGCAATTTATTCAAAAGAAACAAATAAACTAATTTCTAAATAATTATGATTATAGTTCCAGTAAAAGAAGGCGAAAACATCGAGAAGGCTTTGAAAAAATTCAAACGGAAATTTGAAAAAACAGGTGTAGTTAAGGAATTGCGTAACCGTCAGGCATTTGAAAAACCATCTGTTACGAATCGCAAAAAAATGATGCGTGCTATCTACATTCAGAAACTTCAACAGATAGAAGATTAATTTTTTTTGTTGCTGGCAAATATTGGATTTTTCAAGAATTTCCTTTATATTCGTAGCGTAAGTTAAAAGCTACGAGAATATGCTGGTCGAATCGTTTTTAGAATATATCCGGTATGAGAAGAATCTTTCTACTCATACCGTATTGTCATATAGAAACGATTTGTTTCAGTTTAAAAAGTTCCTTGAAACTGAGTGTGATGGTATTGAGATGCAAAAGGTAACCTCCGATTGTATTCGCGAATGGGTGGCTCTTTTGTCGGAAGGAGGAATGTCGGCTCGTAGTATTTGCCGTAAGATTTCTTCTTTGAGGGCTTTTTACCGTTATCTTGTGGTGCAATCGGATATTCAAGAAAGCCCTGTGAAAAATATTCCTTTGCCTAAGGCGCATAAGAAAATACCGGTTTATCTTCGGCAGGACTCCATGAATGAGCTTTTGGACGATGTGTCGTATGGCGAAGGTTTCGAGGCGGTCCGTAACAAACTTATTATCGCTATGCTTTATCATACGGGCATGCGCCGAGCCGAATTGATAGGGTTGAGGGATACCGATGTGCGTGAAGGAGAGATAAAGGTGACGGGAAAAAGGAATAAACAGAGGCTGATTCCGTACGGAGAGGAATTGTCGCAGATGATTGCCGGTTATCGGCAGGCTCGTAAAGAGTCGTGTGGAGATGATTGTGGCTTCTTTTTCGTTCGGGAAAATGGGGAGCCGTTATATCCGCAGTTGGTTTATCGGGTAGTCAATGGGTCTTTGTCGAAAGTTTGTTCGCTCGATAAAAGAAGTCCGCATGTATTGCGTCATACATTCGCGTCGGCCATGCTGAATAACGGGGCAACTCTCAATAGTGTCAAGGAACTGCTCGGACATCATTCATTAGCTTCAACCGAGGTATATACACATATAACGTTTGAAGAACTAAAACAAAGTTATAACCAGGCTTTCCCGAAAAGAAAGTCATAAAAAAGGAGGAAATATGGAAATCCGTATTCAAGCGATTCATTTCGATGCATCAGAAAAGTTGGAAAAATTTATTCAGAAAAAAGTTTCTAAATTAGAACAATATTACGATGGAATTATAGCCGTCGAAGTTTCTTTGAAAGTGGTAAAACCGGAAACGGCACAGAACAAAGAGGCTGGAATTAAGGTTCTTGTTCCGAGAAATGAGGATATGTTTTCCTGCAAGGTTGCCGATACCTTTGAAGAGGCGGTCGATATGGCTGTCGAGGCTCTCGTTAAGCAGCTTCTGAAAACCAAAGAAAAGATGCGTGAAAAGTAAAAAAAATGTACTGATATTTTTGTAATTTAAAATTAATGCCTAAATTTGCACCCGTTTCTCACCGACTCAATCTTTGATAAACGGGTGTATTCTTCTGAAAAGGAAAGATGTGTGTGTGGTAGAGGGGTGAGATGTAATTTAAGGTCTTGTAAAGGCTAATATAAGGGCAAATACCAGAGTGGCCAAATGGGGCAGACTGTAAATCTGCTGGCTTACGCCTTCGGTGGTTCGAATCCATCTTTGCCCACAAAAAAATTGCGGAAGTAGCTCAGTTGATAGAGCATCAGCCTTCCAAGCTGAGGGTCGCGAGTTTGAGCCTCGTCTTCCGCTCTATAAAGAGAGCGGTACATCGAAACGATGTACCCTCTCTTTTTTATTTCTTTTCTGTCGATTAAAATATCGGCTATGTAGCAAGCCTGAACTATTCCCCTCCTCCCTTGCCGTGCCCCGTAGCATTGCGGGGTGTTTTGCCATGTAAAATATAGGGGAGGGATTGAGAAAGAAGATCATTTGCTTGAAGAATTTAACCCCCTTGCCCTGCGGGCACTCCCCCTATCTCATCTGAGATGAGCAGGGGGAGAGGGCTAAAATGCGCTTCGAAGATTTCAGTATAGAGGAGAGGAATCGAGTAACCCGGTGCTAACTATGAAGTGCCGCGTTTCCGGTTGGGTTGAACTTATCCAACTTTTGGGAATCGGTTCACTTTTAAACTCCTCCCCTGTGTTTTGTATTGCAAAATATAGGGGAGGTGTCACGCAGTGACGGAGGGGTTGAAAACCGTGGTAAGCGGAGCGTATTGGGTAGCAACCACTCCCCTACCGTATCCTGTAACATTACGGAGTACTCTGTGTAACTTCACGTAAAGAAATGGAAATAGATGACAAGCGTTATAAATATATATACGATCCAAGCGATAACGGTGTAGAAGAACTCCCAGTTGGCATACGGTTCGTTGTGAGCTCTGCACCAACGTCGATGGGAGATTAGCCCCCACAGCGGTATGGCAAACAAGGCTATCGACAGCCCGATGAGCCACTTGATGCCTACGACGAAACAAAGCCCCGCAAGCCATGTTTCCACGAACACGATTAGCTCGATGTATTTCAAGCGGATAACCGATTTACTTTTCTTTTTCATGATGCGGTAACTAAATTATGACCAGTCCAATAAGTAAATATACACCAATAAAGCAGATAAAGAATCCACCACGGCACAAATAAATATTCGTCTTTTTTCTTGCACCGAAAGGGATAATAGACCAATTGGCCGAACAGTATCGCACAGGCTGCCAGCCCTATCCACGCTACTGCTGTACCCAAATCGCTCATGAGCATCAAGATGAAACAAATAGAGATATTAGTTTCCACTTGTTTTTCGTATTTATTTAATTCGAACATATGTTGCAGATATGAACTCTTGTTAATAGTAATTTTAGTCGATAGCTTATGAATGGCCTTAGTGTCTATTCGGTTAATCCTAAACAGTCCATGCTAAGGATAAATATCCTCCGATATATCTTATAATATATTGAATGATTTCGGCTGTTTGTTTTCATGGTTTTATGATTTATAGATTAACGTTTGCAAGATAAATAAAAAAATAAATTTTGCAATATTTTAACCGGTTTTTCTATCTTGTTTTTGTATCATCATGCCATAAATGAGAGTGTGACTTGTTTTTACTTTGTCGAAAAAAACAATGGAAACACAAGAACAAAAAATGGTGGAACAGCTGTCGATGCGCCGTATGGAGATAGAGATGTTGAGGTGTGAAGTATTGTTCCGGTACTACGAACGGTTGCTCGGTTTAGATGTGATAAACGATCGTGACGAGGTGAAGAGTATCATGACTTGTATCAACACACTCGAACGCTATGCCCGCAAATATGAAAAGAAATTCGAGGAGTTGTTCGCGAATCAAAAAGAGGCTATGACCGAAGCTGTTGTATCGGAGTCGGACTCTCCGAAAGAGGCGAATCGGGTGACGGACATCGGTATGGACAAGGAGGGGTGCGAATTGCCGGATATAGAAAGCTGTGAGCAGTCGCAAGTCCCGCTTGTCGCACCTGCTTCTCTTTTGCGAAACAATCAGGAGCGTCCAGACCTTTCGACGATAAATCATGTTTCGCATCGGGCGGTCGATCCCATTGTCAAGCTGAAAAAACAATCTTCTAAAAAAGTTCGTCGAAAGAGATAGCCACCAAAGACATCGATAGGCATATAGAATGCCGTTTGAAAAACAAGAGACTCTCGGTGGCGATTAAACGAGCTTTTTTCTTCTTTTCACTTCGGCTTTTAATTTGTTCAGCCATTTGTCGTAGGTCGATTCCTTCAAGAGCATGGTATGGGAGGTTTGCTTTTGATTGACTTCGTTTTTGCGGGTAATGGTCAGTTCGTTCCGGTAAAGAGAGAGCTTTACTTCCGTACGTTTGTCGGAAAGCGGTAGAATGAGGAATACGGCTTCGGTCGATTCCCTTTCGGTAGCTGTACCGAAGGTTTTTAAATTCCTTTCTACATCGTCCCGCTCGGTGTGTCGTGTACCTCGTATGATTCCGCTCTCTTTGTCGGCTTGCACGATAGTGAACTGCTCGGCTTGTAGAAGCGATAAGGTCGAATAAAATACCATGTCGTGGTTTTCGTCGAAATATTCCGATGTAATTCGGGTAACATCGTCGGAAGATAGTTCTTTGAATAAACTGCAAGAGGAGAGAAACAGGAGCGAAACGAGTAAAGACAGTTTGGGTAATCGACTCATAAAATGTTTATTTATAAATATATCCCGGAATGACTTCCGGGATATATTCGGCAATTTTAGTATTGTTTGATGGCTTTCTCAAAGTTAGCGTTTTTATCCAAAGGAATTAAGCTGAATCCGTAAGAAATTTTTCCGGGAGCTAAATTGATTTGGTATTCCTCATGAGGCTGAGCACCCCAAGAGTGGTCACCTCCGACTCCCATCATACGGTAATCGATGAACAGGTCGACCAGTTCGGCCGGTTTGGGATCGCAGTTGTGACGTTGTTGGGGATTTTCGGGACGCTGACGACCGTCGTCACGATGGTCTCCGCTATCGAACGATTCGAGGGGATAGTTCGAAACATTGAATTCCAACAAGCTGTCGGCGACGATTAGCAAAGCATTCTTTTTGCCTGTAAGAGCAAACCAGCTCACATCGGTGCGATGGCTGTTTTCTTGCGGACGTACATACGGCTCGTAAAGGTCGGCTATGTTGGCTTCGTATCGCCCGATAAAACAACTGGTACGACGGTCTATGTAGTTTTCCCACGGCCCACGGCCATAGTATTCCAACCGGGTGAATGAGTCGGGTAACTGCATACGCAATCCTACGCGGGGAATCATGGGTGCTTGGGGATCGGATACCTCGAACGTGTTGTCTACCTTGATAACTCCGTTACCGAATATCGTATAGGAGATTTCCCATTCCGACCGGGTTTGCGGGTAAAGGTATCGGCAAACGACACGAACGTTATCGTTCTCTTTTTTATCGACGGAGAATGAACGGGCGACAGGGGGCTGTTGGGTGGCCTCTTTCCATTTGCCTAATAGCTTGGGTGAGTTATAGCCGTAGTCGTTGTCTAACGGAGCTCTCCAAAAAGCGGGGCGGAGTCCGAATCCGTCGAGGATATATTCGGTTCCTTTGTACCGGTACGAAGTGATCAATCCGCTGTTTTTGTCGAATGTAACACTGAAATTCTTGCCGGAGAAAATCGTCTCGTCGTCATTATCGGTTTGTGCGACGACTCCTTGATCGGGTTTTGCAACTGGCTTGACAGCCGGTTTGACCGAGATTTGTTCGCGTGCTACGACATAACCTTGCGGAAGGAAAGGTTCCGCTTTTTTCTGTCTGGCCTCGAATTCGATTTGATAGTCTACGGTTTCTTTATCCATATTCGGCAGCCCGTTCAATGCAACCGTACATTTCTGACGCGGACGCAACGAGACGATGAATTTCCCGGTTTTCAAGACTTTCCCGTTCCCTTTTACCGCATAGGCGAAATCGTATTTGTCGAGGTCGGTAAAGAAAAATTCGTTTTGAACATCGATCGTTCCTTTCGTTCGGTCGAAGAAAGGAACACCTTAGAGATCGGAAGAGCGAATTTGATATTTTGATAAACCTTGCCCATTTCAATGGTCTGCGGTTTTATTTTCCGGTCGGGATATACGATACCATTGATACAGAAATCTCCATCGGAGGGTGTTCCGGTATCTCCGTAATCACCGCCGTAAGCCCAGAATTTTTCGCCTTTTTCATTTGTCTTTTCGAGTCCTTGATCTACCCAGTCCCATATACAGCCGCCTTGAAGAAGATCGTATTTTTCGATGATATCCCAATAATCTTGGAAGTTTCCCAAACTGTTCCCCATAGCGTGGGCATATTCGCATAGGATAAGAGGCCGATGCGATTTGGGGTTAAGAGCATATGCTTCGATTCCTTTCGGGGAAATATACATGGGGCAAACGATATCCGTATTCCATTCATGTTCGGCGCGTTCGTATTGAACCGGACGAGACGGATCCCGTTGTTTCAGCCACAAATAGGTTTCATAAAAACAGTAACCGTTCCCCGCCTCGTTCCCCAGAGACCATGTGATGATAGACGGGTGGTTTTTATCCCGTTCTACCATGTCTTTCAGTCGGTCTAAATGAGCCGGTAAATAGAGAGGATTGTTACCGAGACTTCCTCCGGCTTGTAAGCTATACCCCATGCCATGAGTCTCGATGTTGGCTTCGTCGATGACATAGAATCCGTATTCGTCGCATAGTTCATAAAATCTTTTTTGTTGAGGATAGTGACAAGTGCGAACCGTATTTACATTGTATTTTTTCCAAAGCTCGAAGTCTTTGAGCATGGTTTCTTCGGTTATATAATGACCGGTAAGCGGGTCGTGCTCGTGTACGTTAACCCCCTTTACAAGGATAGGTTGCCCGTTGACTAACAGTTGCTTGTTCTTGATTTCGACGGTGCGGAACCCTATGCGGGAAGGAATGCATTCTTCTATTTTCCCTGTTTCATCGGCAGTCGAAATAAGTAGCGTGTATAGATTCGGAGTCTCGGCGGTCCATGCTTTTACGTCGTTTATCGTTTCTGCAAAAGAGACGGACTGTGAACTGTTCTTGTCTAGTTTTATCGTTTTTTCCCCGTGGGCTACGGTTTGTTCGGCGTGGTCGATGAGTCGATACGAAACGGAAATGGAACGCGCCTTAACCTCGTTGTTTTGTACTTTTACATCGAGTTTGAATACCCCGTTCTTGAACGATGAGTCGAGAGGTGTTTGTACTTCGAAATCGGCGATTCGGGTTTGCGGCTGGGCATAGAGATATACGTCTCTTTCAAATCCGGTCAGCCTCCAAAAGTCCTGTCCCTCGAAATAATTGGCATCGGAGAATCTGTGCATTTGTACGGCTAAGGTATTTTTCCCGGGTTTTACGATAGAAGTTATATCGAATTGTACCGGAACTTTCCCTGCTTTCGACATGCCTATGAATTCACCGTTCAGATAGAAGTAAGCAGCACCTTTTACCGCATCGGCGCTTAGAAAAATTCTTTTCCCTTTCCAGTTTGCGGGGAGGTCGAAATCCCGGCGGTATGTACCGGTCGGGTTCCACGCTTCGGGAACCATAGGAGGATTGGGCTCTTGGAGATATTTGTCGAATCCCGGAGATACGAATTCATACCCTACATTTACGTAGATGGGGTCGCCGAATCCTTGCAGCTCCCAGTTACCGGGAACCTTTATCTCCTTCCAATCGGCGGTGTTAAAATCGGGCTCCATGAAATTCGTGGGTCTTTCTTTGAATTTTTCGGTGTAATGGAATTTCCATGTCCCGTTCAGGGGGAGGTAGAAACTTCCGTTCACCTTGTCCTTATTCAAAGTCGATGTCTCGTCGACGTAAGAGGTGAAACTGGCATGAGGCGGCAGCTTGTTGATACTGAGTAATTGTGGGTCGGTAATTTCGGCAAATCGGTTTTCTTGCTGTTGCCCGAAAATAGGAGTGGATAACAGGCAAGCGGCCGATAGAAATAGCACAATGTTCTTCATGTCGTTTATCGTTTTTATTTGTGAATAGTGTGTTATTTATTATAGACGGTCATTCACCTCGATATGAGGACGGAGATTGTCCGGTATTTTGTTTAAAAAATTTGCCAAAGAAAGATTGATTGGCAAAGTTCAGTTCTTCCGAAATTTCTTGGATACTTAGCGTCGTGGTTTTTAGGAGTTGTTTGGCGGCCATAATAACGACGTCGGAAATGATCTCGTGAGCGGTCTTGTGACTTAGTTGCTTGATGACCGAGGATAAATGCTTGGGCGATATACAAAGTTTATCGGCATAAAAATCGACGCTGCGATTTTCTTTATAATGCTGGGTAAGCAAGGAGAGAAACCTCCATAGAATATCTTCTTTGCGAGATATTTTCAATTTTTTGTGTTCTACCCGTATGGCAAACATTTGGTTTAACTCCAAGATGAAAGCAGAAATAAGAGAACGTATGATCGCATAGTCTACGTGGGCCTCGTATCTGTTTTGTATCAGGCGAAAATAGCCTTCGACCACTATCGACTCATTTGCTGAAAGGGACGTATGCGGGTGTCTGGCGATATAGGTACTTAACGAGAAAATGGTTTCCAAGTCTAAAAAAGCATTTCTTTCTTTGGGCGAGTGTTCTCTCATCGAGAAATAACGAGCCTGAAAGTCACCACTCGTTTTTATCGGTTTCCAAATTGTGTTGGGGTAGAGGAAAGCGATACTACCGGGTTCGAGTACATATTCTGTAAAGTTCAGTTGCACGGTTTTACAACCGTGGGTACATAATACGATCGTAAGTTTGTCGGAAGATATGTGTAGCGTGTTATCCTCGGAAGAGGAAGCGGGCCTTTCAAAAGAAAGTAGAAAATGTTCCTGCGTTTGCGGATTTAGATTCGTATCCGTAGATTTTGGAGGCATTTGCATATGGTATCCTTCATAAAGTCAATATGGACAAAGATAAAAATTTTATCTAAATCGGACAACCCGATATGGGCGATTCGCTCAAATTAATATTAAGAGTTTGAGAAATATAAAAGAAAGAGTTTTCTGAATTTCAGAAAACTCTTTTATGGTTTAATATAGTTTAACGCGTTCGGCGAACGGAGCGTACGGGGGCAGCAGATGATTTTTGCTGTTTCGGCTGTTTTTGCTTTTTTACTTTCGCCTCTTTCTGTTTTTTTGCCCGTGAAGAACGAGCGGTGCGGCTTTTCTCTTTCTTTTGTTTGTCATTGTCGAGCGTTTCTCCGTTTTCTTTTGCTTCTTTGGCCGCTTGCTCTTCTTTGGCTTTCGCTATTTCTTCGGGGGAGGGAACCCATAGATTTTCATTAAAGTTTTTCAGTTGTTTTTCTATGCTGTCTTGTGCTTGTTTCCGAATGGAGTCATTGGGATACATTTGCATGAGCGACTGGTTCCGCAGGTTTTGGGTTTTGTAGATTTCCCCTTCGTACATTCGCATTTGGAAGTAATCGTCGTAGTTGTATTGCTGTACGTTGTTTTCGTTGCTCGCCAAGATGTATTGGCGTGCGATGTAGGGGCGTATGTCGTTGTATTTAACCCAGAACATGGGGTATTTGACTGCTTCGCCTCCGAAGTCGCCCGTACGGTGAAGTACCGGGCAGATGGCCTCGATGGACGGTTTTACCTGCGAGGTGCGGCGGTCGAATATCCATTTTTCCAAGATATAGTAGGAGAGCACCTCGTTGGAGGGTATATCGCTTTCCTCTACCGTGAAGCGGGGATTCTTCTCGGAGTATCCTTTTGCCGGGGCATACAGGATATGGAAGCGGTCGAACATTTCTTTTACTTTGATGCGATATTCGTCGGTGAATATTTCTCGTCCGTCGAGGTATTCGTATGCCGGTATCTGGTTGTTCGCCAAAAGTTTCATGACAATTCTGAAAAGATTCTCCTGATTTTCGGTGGACTCTTCGGGATAATAAAGCGGCATGTTTTTTTCTTTGTTCAAGTCGATTTGCCGATAGATTACCCTCATCCACGGAATGTCGGCATCCGATGCATCCTGAGTGTCATAAAGCGATTGAGCCCGGACGCTGAGTTGGTTGTTTGTCTTTTTCGAGTCGTCGGTATCGCTTTTTTTGATTACTTGTGCATGACTCCCTATTGCCGACCATAGCAGGCAGAGGGTCAAACAGCTTTTTATCAGGGTATTCATATTTGCTGAATTATATTTCATATTGGCCTTAGTTTACAATTACTTCGATAGGTGACAGATCGCGTTCTATACCATCGGGGCCGACGGCGCGGACTCTCGATATATAGAACCGTTTTCCTCTCGATAGTCTGCGGAACGAATCTTTCTGTCGTTGAGAGAAATTGGCTCCGTCGGAAACTTCGGGAATCGCATTTCCCATAGAGTCGAAAAAGACCGTTTCGAATCGCAGTACCCGATAGGTGACGTTCAACAGGTCGTCGTCGATTGCGGCTTGGATACCGGGCGCAGAAAGCAGTCGTGTTTTGGGGAAAGGTTTCCCTCCTTTGTATTTTTGTTCGTAACCGTTTGCATCTTTATAGGCGATGAATGGCATAGGGTCGGGGAGTTGCCGTACCCGGAACTGAGTGTTGGCGACTGTTTGCGCCCGCCCGTCCATTGTGGCGGTTACGGTTATTACCGCGTCTTGTCCTACTTTCGCCGGTTTGGCTATCCAGTTGTCACCTTGACGGGTGAGAGTGCCGTTCGTCATCGTAGCTTGAATGGCGTGATTGGGGATGCCGGGAACCGATATGCTGATAGGGTTACCGATACCTGCATACAGAACGTTCATCAAGGTCGCCGATATGGTCGCACTCGGCTCTACTACGGTGTAGGACGAAGAGAATTCGTGACGGGTCATGGAGCCGTCGCCGCGCGGAACTTCGAGATAGCCTTGAAAATCGAATATTCCGGTGCTTCCACAGACGAATTCATATAAACCGTTGTTCTCGGGAGGGAGTTGTTTCCCGTTGATGTATATGGCCGGTCGCTGGGTCGTATCGATGGCTGCCAGAACGATGTTGGCACTATATTTCCCGCCTCTCATAATGTTTTTCGAATTGGGAATAACGAACGCGTTCAGCTGGTTGACACGTACGTCTCCTTCGTCGATGTTATTGATGAGGGTGTGCAGCGCTTCGCTTTCGGCATACCGCACGTCGCTCTGTATTTTCGTCAGAATGGTTACGGCGGCGATTACCGGCATATTTTCGAACAGCGTCGTTTCCCACATGGAGGGGGCTTGGGTTCTGTTGCCCGAGTGAATGGTGGTCGAAAGGTAGTTTTCGATCGCTGCTCTTTTGATGGAGTCGGTCATGAGACTGCCGATGAGATTGCGGTAGTCGTCTATTTCCTTTCTCAATTTCATTCCTTGCTTCTGGGCGGGGGACAACATGATGTATGACGCTGCTTCGAGGTCGTCCTGATGTTCGATATTGTTTACATCGCCGTCTTTACCGTCGGCTTTCTTGACGATTACGTTTTTCAGGGAGTCGATGTAGTCGTACAAGAGGGCGGTCTGTTTTTTTACTTCCAGCGATTTTTTGTACCACGGTCCTCCTTTTTCGGGATTCTGACTGTTGAAGTCGGCCAGTTTTTGGTAGAGGACATCGTTTTGCAGCGAAGCATTCGAAGTAGACCTTTCCAATCCGTCTTCAACTTGCTTGAATCCGTTGAGCACATCGGACGACACGTTGAGGGCCAGCATGGCAGTGAGGACGATATACATGAGGTTTATCATCTTCTGCCGGGGTGTAAGTCTGTTGTTATTCGATGCCATGTGTTATTTTTGTTCGGTGTCGTCTTTCGGTTTTTCGGGCATTTCCACGGGAGCTCCTCCCATAGGTCTGTACATGTTGATGGTCATTGCCGTGATCATCTTTTCGTAAACCGAATTGAGTTGCTGTATATATTGTGTCATTTTTTCGGTTGCTTCGCAATAACGGGAGCTATCGGAAGCGGAGCGTTCGTACATGTCGCGAATGTTTTTCAGCCCGTTGTTTACACGGTCTATATTATCGAGTTGCGAACTGATGCTCTTCAACTGTATCTCATAGATGGTGTTCAACCCACTGATGTTACGGTTGAGTGTTTCCATACCCGAAACATATCCTTGCGAGGTGTCGGATATTCCTTCGGAGTTTTCCGTGATGTTGCGGTAGGATTGCAAGAGGGTGTTCGATACGGCGGTGAGGCTTTCGGTCGCACTCCTTAATTGTTCCATCTGTTCGGCTATACCGGAGAGTTGGGTGAGGTATTGTTGGGTTGCATCTGTCAGTTCTGCCATACGCGAGAGTTGATCGGCGGCAGCCGACATTTTTTGAATACTATCGGTGAGGCTTTGCGTGTCGGCGTCGCTTAAATTGAGGCCTTCGGGTATTCCCACAGCTCTTTTGGCATCGGACGGGGTGATATCGGAATAGTTCCCTCCGTTACTACCTCCGCCTTTGCCGTTTCCACCGATAATGACGGTTCCTTTCCCTCCTGAAAATTCGGGCCGGTCTTCGGGGTTTTTACTATTTAGTACGGGAAAAACTTCTTCCCAATGATATGTTTTCGGGGGAGTGTCGAAGGCGGATAGAATGAACATGAGCACTTCTGTTCCCATACCGATAGAAAGCAAGAGACTGCCTCCGGGGAGGTGCAGGATTTTGAACAGAGCACCCCAGATTACAATCGCAGCGCCTATACTGTATGCGAAATTGAAAAATCGTTGTCCTTTATCGCTGGATAAGAACTTTTCAATACTGTTTTTATATCTTTTGTATTTTCCCATGATCCTTGATGATTGGTTTTATCGGGTTTTGATATTATCTTTTTGCTTTTGCGAATCCGATTTGAGAGCGAACGCAACGGAATCCGATATAGGATCGTTGTTCGTTTTGGTATTCCCACATGCGGATATCGGAACGAATGAAGTTGGAAACGTCTTTCCACGAACCGCCCCGGACTACTTTGCGTTTCATGCGGTAGGGGTCTTCTTTGGCCGCATTATATTTGTATTCGGGGTTAAGGTCGCTGGTGTTTTGCGATACGGCTTCGGTATAGGCTGTCGAAGTCCATTCCGATACGTTACCGGCCATGTCGTATAATCCGAACTCGTTCGGGGAATAGGAGCCTACCGGTGAAGTGATGAGGTTTCCGTCTTTCACGTAATTCCCGTCATCGGGCTTGAAGTTGGCATAGAAACACCCTTTTTCGGCCATAGGCAGGTTACCCGTCCACGGGAATTTATTTTCGTTTTTCCCGGCTCTTGCCGCATATTCCCATTCGGCTTCGGTGGGAAGTCTGTAAGGTTCGATAACAACGGCGTTACGTCCCACCGAACCTTTCAAGAGCGCGGTACGCCAAGCGCAGAATGCATTCGCTTGTTCCCACGAAACTCCTACGACCGGATAGTCGTTATAGCCGGCATGGGAGAAATAGAGTCTCACGTATGGCTCGTTGTAGGCATTCTCGAAGTCGTTTACCCACACAGTGGTATCGGGGTAGATATTGACGATGTAGGTATTGAGGAAGTCAAACTCGCTGCCTAATGGCCGTGTGATGGTCTCGCGAATGATACGCCCGTCTTCGTCGATATATGCGGTATCTTTGGATATCATTACTATTTCATCGTAGTCGGGGGAATGGTCGGTGTTGAGGTCACGGCGTGCCGGGTCGAGACGATTCTTCCGTTTGGATGCCTCGGTGTGGTCGAAGATTTCGTAGCGGTAGTTCATTTGGGAGGCATCGAGTTGGCGCTCTCCCGTAATGGGGTTGATTCTGTACACGCTTTCGATGGCTCGCGCTTCGTCTTCATTGGGATTTCTCCACGGAATGGCTTTATCCCAATTCAACCGAGGCTTGATGGGGTTTCCCTCCCGGTCTTCTTCGATTTTGAACACTTCGTTGCCTCCATAGGCGGGATCGGCGAGGCGTTCCCGAATGATAGAGTCGCGTACCCAGAATACAAATTGTTTGTATTTTGAGTTGGTGATTTCCGTTTCGTCCATCCAGAAGGCATCGATAGAGACAGCTCTCGGTTCTTGTTGTGTTCCCCAAATACTGTCCTTCTCGGCCGGTCCCATTTTATAGGATCCACGAGAAATGAGAACCATACCGTAGGGTGTAGGCTCATTCCATGCCGTACCTCCGACACCTGTAACTTCACCGCTATGGCGCGACGAAGGTGCGCATGCTGCGACGAGAATGGCAAGGGTGATATACACGATTATCTTTTTCATAGGCTACATTATGCGTATGCTTTTGTGTTTATTTTTATTTTTATCGGACAGGTCGAGTTTCAAACTGTATCCGAGAAATACTTCGTGGCTTCCACTACTGGCTTTTACAATGGCCGATACCGGGTAGTCGTAGGCATATCCCGCTATAAAGTTTTTATATTCCGCACCTATCATAAATATACATGCGTCTTTCCAGCGATATGAAAGGCCTCCCCAGAACAGTTTGTTGTATTTTACACGGCAGGATAACTCGTACTGCGTGATGTTGAGGTTGCTTTTCACCATCATGGAGGGCTGCACTTCATATAACGTGTTTTTAATGGGAATATTGCTCCCGGCGATAAAATAATAGGATCTGCCGATGTATGTTTCGTATTTGTCTTCAAAGGTGATCGATGGCTCGTTGAGGTGTGAGACCGAAATTCCCGCATAGAACCACGGGTGGGTGTACCATGCCCCGAAAGACATATCGAACGACATGCCTTGCAACTCGGTAGTAGGGATTCCGTCGTCGGTGGCTTGATGGTAATCGCTCGTGGGTATGCTGACTTGTGTGCCGTCGAAACGTTCGTCGAGCATTCCCAGTTGTATGCCGAGGCTGAGTACTCCTTTCCATAATTTGATTTTGAAGGCATATTGCGCTCCTAAAATCAGATGGGAGTATAGCCCTTCGGTTTCGGAAGTGACGACCAGTCCTACTCCGTGGTTCTGTTTCAAGAATTTGAAAGGCATGTCGCCTGTCACGAAATAGGTTTGAGGGGCTCCCGGCATACCTATCCATTGTTGCCGGGTGGAGGTGAGTATGTTGAGTTTGTCGGAACTTCCCGCAGCTGCCGGATTGTAATAGCCGGGCAGAGCCCAGTATTGGCTGAACTGCGTATCGATCTGAGCCTTTGCTGTGGCAAAGACCAAACAACACAGGGTTAGAATAACGATTCTTACAATCTGCATACTCTCTTTTCCAGACTTTTCGGGGGGTACACACCGAAGTCCGGATATTTATAATAACTGAAAATAGCCTTTAAAATTGTTTGACACAACTGTTTTCGGATGCGAAATTACGAAAAGAGAAAATATATGAGTGCTTTTCGCTCCGAAAAATGCGAGACTAGTCCCACAGAGCTTATCTTGTTCGGCAAAAAAACTAAGCTCGATTGAGCTTTTTGCTTTCGACTTTCCATATCTTTGGATAAGATAGGCTGCGGTTCGATATTGTCAAATTGAAAACTACGTTTTCATTTGCCACTACACTCACCTTTCGCTATCTTTGTGGAGCAGAAGGTTATCGACTTTCATTTAGCTGATGGAGGAGAATTTGAAGAGAAAGACGACGAAGGCGCTCGTGTGGAGCACGGCCGACAAGTTGGGACAGCAGTTGTTCTATCTTGTCGCCGGTATTATTCTTGCTCGTCAACTTTCTCCTGAGGATTATGGCAAGGTGGGGGTTCTCACGATATTTATCGCCTTGTCGGGGATATTGATCGACAGCGGTTTCTCTTCGGCTTTGATTCGGAAAAAGGAGGTTACTCAGGCCGATTACAGCACGGTGTTTTATGTGAATGTGGCAATCAGTTGCGTACTGTATGGATTGTTGTATGCGGCAGCACCTTATATAGCGGTGTTTTTTAAAGTCCCTGATTTGATATATATCTGCCGGATTTTGTTTCTCGTGATTCCGTTGAATGCGCTTTCCCTCATACAGCAGACTTTGTTGTTGAAGCATTTCAAGCTCTCTGTGAGCGCTCGTGTCAATTTGTGGTCGTTGGGTATCGCTTCGGTCGTCGCCATTGCGATGGCTTACGGCGGTATGGGAGTCTGGTCGTTGGTGGCTCAGACGCTCGGTCTCTCGTTTTTCAGGGCTGTTTTTTTCTGGGTGTTTAACGACTGGCGTCCCCGATGGATATTTCGCATGGCTTCGTTGCGTGAGTTTTTCGGATATAGTTCCAACTTGGTCGTTTCGGGTATTATCAACAATGTGTTTAACAAGATATATCCCATTATCATCGGTAAGTTTTATGGCATGACGCAGACCGGCTACTATACTCAGGCCGACAAGTATCAGGATATAGCTTCTTCGCTTATCAGCAATATATTCCGTTCGGTCGCTTTCCCTGTTTTCTCGAAGGTGCAAGACGATTTGCAACGGTTGAAACGGATTTGCCGGAAGAATGTACGGGCCATTGCGTTTTTCATTTTTCCTATCATGCTGTTGATGGTCGTCGTTTCGTATCCGCTCATATCGATCATGTTGAAAGAGCAATGGGTTTCGTCCGTGCCGTATTTCCGCTTGCTTTGTTTTTCGGGAATATGCTCTCCGTTTATTATTTTGTTTTTCGATTTGTTCAATAGTCTGGGCTATTCCCGGCTGAATTTACAACTGGAAATCGGGAAAAAGATTTATTTGTTTGCGGGTATCGCTTTGTTTTATTCTTCGGGCATTTTGTGGCTGATAGGGTGGTGGATTTCTTATTCGGTGTTGTCTCTGGCGGCTTCGATCTTTTTTGCCCGTCGCTTTCTCGGATATGGTTTCGGGGAGTATGTGAAAGATATTTTTCCGTATTTTATCTTGGCGTTGGCGTCGGCGATACTTTCGTGCGGTGTTTATCTGCTTTTGCCGAGCGATTTGTGGCGGTTGTGTCTTGTCCCGGTCGTTTATGTCGTTTTGTATTTGGGCGGAGCATACATGTTGAAATTGGAGATGTTGCAGGAGATGCTGTCGATGTTGAAGAGTCGTGTGAAGAGAGGAG
>OHES01000678.1_pt1 | contig 21266 bp, 9 predicted proteins | sample 1567371 | NCBI WGS metagenome assembly OHES01 (sample SAMEA3879533, study PRJEB24766) | human gut metagenome | biome: human-associated habitat; feature: feces | place: USA | collected 1985/1987 | reverse complement strand
TAAAACAAATCATTCTTTTAAAGGAATTTATTTCTCCTACCACCTCCCCCTGCGGGTACTCCTCCTCCCAAGAGGAGGAGAAACTATGCAGTAGGATCGTTATCTCCACTTAAGTTGCAATACTCTTTTAGAGTGCCACACGCCGTCGCCACCACAGTAACGGGAGTTGAAGAGCGAGCCGGTGAACAGATAGTAGTATCCGTGGCTGAGGTACTTCTCCAGCGTGAGGTGTTATAATGATGGGCAAAAATAGATGTAAAGGAGGAAGGGGGCTGAGTTTGTAGACCAAAGGGGATGGTTTGTATATCAAACGTAAGGTAGATACTGCTTTTGTCGGAACTTTTGCTTTGATTATTGTGTTTTAGATTATTGTAAACACAATAATTTAATTCATAATAGTTGGTTTATCACTTTAGAAATAGTACAGGGCAAGTTAAAAACACATCATTTCTTGCTTTATGATATTTTTATTGCGTATTTTACGTAACGTAAAATGCGTAACGCAAAATATGGAATGAGTATGGAGAAGCAAAAAGAATTAGTACAGAAGAACCCTTTTCTTATTTATGGCTATGCTGGTCCTCGTTATTTTTGTGATCGTGAAGCAGAAACGGAAAAGTTAGTCTCTGCCTTGGATAATGGTAGGAATGTCACTTTTATCTTGCCATTGACGAGTTCCAACAGATGCAAGCGATTGCTCGCGAGGGTGTAGTGGCATCTCCCAACAAAGGCGACTTCATCAAGCAGCATAGTTTGAAAGCGCCCAGCAGTGTGAATACCGCATTGAAGTCTTTGCTCGAAAAGGAATTGATATATAAATCGGCGGACGGATATAAGGTATATGATCGATTCATGGCAATGTGGCTGAAAAGCTTGCCTTGGTCCTAGATTAAAAAAGAAACAACGCCTCTTGATTGCTTTTATGTATGGAAAATGTATATTTGTGCATGAATCATTAACTTAATGTAAAACAGACTATGATAACAAGCCAATTGCTTCAGCCTGCCAGCATTGTTGTGGTAGGAGCATCCAATAACGTACATAAGCCGGGGGGCGCTATCTTGAAGAATCTGATAACCGGAAAGTATGCCGGAGAACTTCGTGCCGTCAATCCTAAGGAAACAGAGGTGCAAGGTGTGACAGCTTTTGCCGATGTGAAAGATATACCTGATACGGATCTTGCTATCCTTGCTATTCCGGCGGCACTTTGTCCCGATACCGTAGAAATACTTGCTTCGGAGAAGAAGGTGCGGGCTTTTATCATTCTCTCTGCCGGCTTTGGCGAAGAAACGCATGAAGGCGCTCTATTGGAAAATCGTATCCTGGATACTGTAAACAAATACGGAGCTTCCCTGATCGGCCCTAATTGCATCGGCCTTATGAATACTTGCCACCACAGTGTGTTCAGCCAGCCTATTCCTAACTTGCATCCGCAGGGAGTCGACCTTATTTCCAGTTCCGGTGCTACTGCTGTATTTATTCTGGAAAGTGCCGTAACGAAAGGCTTGCAGTTCAATTCCGTATGGTCTGTAGGAAATGCCAAGCAAATAGGCGTGGAAGATGTACTGCAATTCATGGATGAGAACTTCAATCCGGAGACAGATTCTAAGATTAAACTTCTCTACATAGAAAGTATCAACAAACCCGACCGCCTGCTGTTTCATGCCTCTTCCCTTATCAAGAAAGGTTGCAAGATAGCCGCTATCAAGGCAGGCAGTAGCGAAAGCGGTAGCCGGGCAGCCAGTTCGCATACGGGAGCCATTGCCAGCAGTGACTCGGCAGTGGAAGCTTTGTTCCGTAAAGCGGGCATCGTTCGTTGTTTCTCGCGTGAAGAACTGACTACAGTAGGTTGTGTGTTCACTTTGCCCGAACTGAAGGGCAAGAATTTTGCTATCATCACCCATGCCGGTGGTCCGGGCGTGATGCTGACCGATGCTCTGAGTAAAGGCGGTTTGAATGTCCCCAAATTAGAGGGACCTCTCGTAGAAGAACTGAAAAGCAAACTTTTCCCCGGTGCCGCCGTAGGAAATCCTATCGATATTTTAGCTACCGGTACACCGGAGCATTTACGTCTTTGTCTGGAGTACTGTGAAGAGAAGTTTGAAGATATTGATGCCGTGATGGCCATCTTCGGCACTCCGGGATTGGTCACCATGTTCGAGATGTACGACGTATTGCACGAGAAGATGCAGACCTGCAAGAAACCTATCTTCCCGATTCTTCCTTCCATCAATACCGCAGGAGCCGAAGTGGCGGCTTTTCTTGGTAAAGGCCATGTGAACTTTGCTGATGAAGTAACACTGGGTACGGCACTTTCGCGTATCGTGAACGCTCCACGCCCTGCCGCCAATGAGATAGAACTTTTTGGAGTGGATGTACCCCGCATTCGCCGGATCATCGATTCTATCCCTGAAGACGGTTATATAGAACCTCATTATGTGCAGGCTTTACTTCGCTCGGCAGGTATTCCTATCGTAGAAGAGTATGTGTCTGCTAATAAGGACGAGATACTTGCTTTCGCACGTCGCACGGGTTTCCCGGTAGTGGCAAAGGTGGTGGGTCCTGTACACAAATCGGATGTAGGCGGGGTAGTACTGAATATTAAAAGCGAACAACATTTAGCTTTAGAGTTTGAGCGAATGATGCAGATACCGGAAGCGCGTGGCATCATGGTACAACCTATGTTGAAGGGAACGGAGCTGTTTGTGGGTGCAAAGTATGAAGAGAAATTCGGTCATGTGGTGCTTTGCGGACTTGGCGGTATCTTTGTAGAGGTGTTGAAGGATGTATCATCAGGTCTTGCGCCTTTGTCTTACGAAGAAGCATATTCTATGATTCACTCTTTGCGTGCTTACAAGATAATCAAAGGTACGCGCGGTCAGAAGGGGGTGAATGAAGATAAGTTTGCGGAGATTATAGTAAGACTTTCTACTTTGTTGCGCTTCGCCACCGAGATAAAGGAGATGGACATTAATCCGCTGCTTGCCACTGAAAAGTATGTGATAGCGGTGGATGCACGTATCAGGATAGAAAAAAAATGATACTTGTACTTGAAAAATGGCTTGTTGAGTGCAGTATTCTTTTTTAATCTGCATTTAAAGAATATAACTGTTACTGAGAAATGCTATGAAGAAGAGTAAGAAGAGACTGCTGGTTTGGGTTAATCAGATACTATCCGGCATGTTGGTGTTACTGGGGTTTGCATCTTGTGTAGGCGAGAGCCCTGACGAATATGGCAGTCCCTATGCCAAGTATGAGATTAAAGGAAAAGTGGTGGATACCGAAGATCAGGTTGTTCCTAAAGCACGTATCATTATGAGAAAAGGAGTAATGATCGGAGGGGATGCGATAGGCTTTGATATTCTGCCTGATACAACCTATACAGAAAAAGATGGAACCTTTTTATATAAAACTAAAGGACTTTATGGAGCCTTTAGGGTTGTCTGCGAAGATACGTCAGGAGCATACAAGGCTGATTCGACTGACGTTTATCCGCAACTGACCGGTGGAGAGGGTTGGTATGAAGGCAGTAGCAATGATGAGGTCAATTTCGAACTGAAAAAGAAATAACATAAATTCTGTGAGTCTCACTATCCGAAAGCGTCTGGCGCTGGAAATTGCGCGGAAAATCCGTAATAACCGAAAGGAGTTGCATCCGCTGAAACAACTCTTTTGGGAGTGTACGCAACGTTGTAATCTGCATTGTAAGCATTGTGGAAGCGATTGTAAGCGTACATCGAATATCAAGGATATGCCCGCTGATGATTTCTTGCGGGTCATTGACACCATTACCCCGCATGTCAATCCCCATGAAGTGAATATTGTCATTACCGGCGGAGAACCCTTGATGCGCGAAGATCTGGAACAAGTGGGATTGGCGTTGTATCGTCGTGGTTACCCGTGGGGCATGGTATCCAACGGACTTTACTTGACTGCCGGGCGCTTGCAGTCATTAATGGCAGCCGGACTTCATGCTATCACCATCAGTCTGGATGGATTGGCAGAAGACCACAATTGGCTGCGAGGACATCCGGAGAGTTACTCCAAGGCGATGGAGGCTATTAAAATGTTGGTTCATGAACGTGAATTGACTTGGGATGTAGTGACTTGCGTAAATCGTCGGAATTATCCCTATCTTGACGAACTGAAAACATCCCTTTATTCCATTGGCGTCAGGCATTGGCGTTTATTTACTATTTTTCCTGTGGGGCGTGCTGCCGAGAATCCTGATTTTCAGCTTACAGATGAAGAGTTTACCGGTGTAATGGAGTTCATTAAACGCATTCGCAATGAGAAAAAGATGCATGTGAACTATGGTTGCGAAGGTTTTTTAGGTAATTTTGAAGGAGAAGTACGCGATAACTTCTTCTCTTGTAATGCAGGAATCAGTGTAGGCTCCATCCTTGCGGACGGTTCTATATCCTCCTGTCCCAGCATCCGTAGCAATTTCCATCAAGGCAATATCTATCAAGATGATTTTATGGACGTGTGGGAGCATCGTTTCCAGCCATTCCGCAACCGTGAATGGATGAAGAAGGATGCTTGTGCCGATTGTGACTTCTTCCGTTATTGCGAAGGAAATGGTATGCACTTGCGGGATGATGAGGGGGATTTGATGTTCTGCCATCTGAAGAGGCTTACTACTTAAACTACGTTACTTTGTTTTAGGGAAGATACTTTCATACATTGGGACGTTTCTTATATTGTTCTTATATGATTTGGCTTATATTTGGAGTCTAAACAAATAGAATATATGAGAAACATGGGTATGAAGAAAGCAATAACTGTTATTGCCTGCTTGATTTATATTGTTACTTGTCATGCACAGGCATTAGGAGAACACTACTATTTTGAAAGTCTTAATATTCGAGACGGATTATCTCAAAATACGATACATACTATTTTGCAGGATAGTAAAGGATTTATGTGGTTTGGCACGAAAGATGGTCTGAATCGCTATGATGGCTTATTCTTCAAGAAGTTTAAATGCAATAAAGAAGACGCACGAAGTATTGGTGATAATTATATTATCTCTCTTTACGAAGATGCAGATGGAAATATATGGATTGGCACAGATGTGGGACTGTATATTTATTATCCTGAAACGGAGATTTTTGAACCCTTTAAACAAGTCAGCTCTGAAAATACGAGAATAGACCACACAGTCTCTATGGTCAAAGGGGATAACAAAGATCATATTTGGATTGCAGTGGAACGCCAGGGAGTATTTTGCTATAATCTGCTAACAAAGCAACTGAAGAATTATACGCTTGAAAAATTTCCTTTTATAAAATCGAATGTAAATACTCTGACTTATGATAATAGTGGAACAATTTGGATAGGATGCAATGGAAGCGGTCTATTTTATTCGAAAGACAATTTTCATACTCTTCATCCTTATCAGTCACCGGATGGTCAGAAAGTTTTTGAGAATGATGTGATCACAAGAACATTGTTCGGAGCCTATAATTCTTTGTATGTAAGTTCTATTGCTGGTGGAGTTAAGGCAGTAGATCTGACTTCAGGAAAGGTACGGGATTTGTTAGTGATTGATGAAAGGGGAGAAAAGATATGGTGTCGTGACCTGTTAGCCTTTTCGGATGACGAGCTTTGGATTGGATGTGAATCTGGTGTCTATATCTACAATCTTCGAACAGATAAATATGTCCATTTGAGCAGTTCTGCATACGACCCCTATTCATTATCGGATAATGCAATCTATTCTTTGTATAAAGACCGGGAAGGGGGTGTTTGGATAGGTTCTTATTTTGGTGGCATTAACTATTATTCTCGTTCGTATACTTACTTTGAAAAATATTATTCTATAGGTGCTGAGGGTAGCCTCCATGGAAAGCGTGTGCGTGAGTTCTGTCAGGATAACCGAGGAAATATTTGGATTGGGACGGAAGATGGTGGATTGAATTGTTTTGACCCGTTGACGAAGCAATTTAAGTTTTTTACTCCAAGTCGTAGCTTTACTAATGTGCATGGCTTGTGTTTGATAGACGATGAACTTTGGGTAGGTACATTTTCTAAGGGATTGAAAGTGATTGATACACATACCGGAAGAATTGTGAGATCCTATGAGTATGGTAATACTCCCCGTTCTTTAAATGACAATAATGTTTTTGCTATTTGCCAAACGAAGGCTGGAGATGTCTATATTGGAACAGGTTATGGTTTGATGCGTTATGATAAGGACACTGATACTTTTGAACAATTGCCTGAATTGTGTGGAATCTTTATATATGACATTAAAGAAGATACCGGAGGTAATTTATGGTTGGCTACCTATGTAAGTGGTGTTTTCCGTTATGATGTGAGTAAAAAGAAGTGGAAAAACTATCTTCATAATGATAAAGATGAAAAAAGTCTCTCTTATAATAAGGTTCTGAGCATTTTTGAAGATTCGCACCGGAATATCTGGCTAACTACGCAAGGAGGAGGATTTTGCTTGTTTCATCCTGAAACGGAGAACTTTACGCGCTATGATACGAGCAAAGGTCTACCTAATGATGTCGTTTATCAGATTGTTGAAGATGATGATGGGCTATTCTGGCTCACTACAAATAGTGGTTTGGTGCGCTTCAATCCTATAGATGGAGCTACGAAAGTATATACCACGGCCAACGGATTGTTGAGCGATCAGTTTAATTATCGTTCAAGTTTTAAAGGGAAGGATGGAACAATTTATTTTGGAAGCATTGATGGCTTTGTTGCTTTTAATCCCCGCAGTTTCTCTGAAAATAAATATGTACCTTCTGCTGTAATTACCGACTTTCTTCTATTCAATAAGGGGATGCATGTAGGGGATGAAGATTCTCCATTAACCAAGAATATTATATTTTCCGAAAATCTACTGTTGCATGCCAATCAGAATTCTTTTTCTTTTCGCTTGGCTGCTTTGGGGTATCAAGCTCCGAAAATGAATAAAATAATGTATAAACTGGATGGTTTTGATGAAGAATGGTTATTAGTAGGAGAAAGTCCATTGGTAACCTATTCTAATCTACATTATGGGGATTATGTTTTTCGGGTGAAAGCTTCTAATAGTGATGGTATTTGGAATGAGAACGAGACTGTATTGAAAATACGTATTCTGCCGCCTTTCTATCTTTCTGCCTGGGCATATATAATCTATATGCTATTGTCTATAGGAATTATTCTTTACCTATATCTTTATCTGAAGAACCGGAATGCAAGAAAGCAGCAAAGGCAGATGGAGATATTTGAGCAAGAAAAAGAACGTGAAATATATAATGCCAAATTTGACTTCTTCACCAATGTTGCCCATGAAGTACGAACACCGCTCACTTTAATTAAAGGACCGTTGGAAAATATTATTCTGAACAAACATGTTGATATGGATGTCCGTGAGGATTTGAATATCATGAAGCAAAATACGGAAAGATTATTGAACCTTACTAATCAGTTACTGGATTTTCGTAAAACAGAAAGTCAAGGATTTTGCTTGAACTTTGCCCGATGTAATATTACGGAAGTAGTGAAAGAAACCTATCTGAGATTTACTTCCCTTGCCAAACAAAAAGATTTGGAGTTTACGTTGAGAGTTCCTGAAGAAGAATTGTATGCATCAATAAATAGAGAAGCTTTTATTAAGATTATCAGTAATTTACTGAGTAATGGAATGAAATATGCAGAGACTTATGTGCATATTTCTTTGAGTATAAATAAGGATGCACCTGATAAGGAGTTTTATATTCATGCCGTGAACGATGGTTCTACTATTCCTGATGAATTGAAAGAAGAGATATTCAGACCATTTGTCCGTTACAATAAAGAAAAAAGTGAGAAATTGACTACAGGTACAGGCATAGGATTGGCTTTGTCCCGTTCATTAGCAGAGCTGCATCAAGGGAGTTTGGTAATGGATAAAGGAGAAGAAGTGAATAGTTTCTGTCTGACAATGCCTATGGTACAGGATGGTACTATCACATTTACTCAGGAAAAAACGTTGTCGGTGAAGCAAGACATACAGGAGGAAATGTCTAAAGAAGAGGATAAAAAAGGAAAGCCGGTAGTGTTGGTGGTGGAAGATAATATTGAGATGCTTGCTTTTGTCTCGCGCCAGTTGGCAGTCAATTATTCGATTTTGAAGGCAACGAATGGAGCAGAAGCTTTGAAAGTATTGGATGAAAAAGATGTGAATGTCATTGTCAGTGATGTAATGATGCCTGTCATGAATGGCTTTGAATTGTGTAAGGCCATTAAGTCGGAATTGAATTATAGTCATATACCGGTAATCTTGCTGACTGCTAAGACTGATATCCAGTCCAAAATAGATGGGTTGGAGCTTGGCGCTGATGCTTATATAGAAAAACCGTTTTCAGTGGAATACCTTAATGCCTGTGTGGCTAACTTGATAAATAACCGTGAGAAACTGAGGCAAGCATTTGCCAAATCTCCATTTGTTGCTGCAAGTTCAATGGCTCTGACAAAAGCTGACGAAGAATTTATTAAGAAGCTGAATGAAATAATTCATGCTAATATTAGTAATCCCGATTTTGGTATGGAAGATATGGCAGACAATTTAAATATCAGCCGCTCTAACTTTTACCGAAAAATGAAAGGAGTACTTGATTTATCACCTAATGAATATTTAAGACTGGAACGTTTGAAACGTGCGGCTCAGTTGTTGAAAGAAGGGGAATATCGCATTAATGAAATTTGTTATATGGTTGGCTTCAACTCTCCATCTTATTTTTCAAAGTGTTTTCTGAAACAATTTGGGGTACTTCCTAAGGATTTTCCTCAGTAGAGACGATTCTTGCATGATAGGGACACATCTTTCATTTATTGGGATATTTGTTTCAGTCCTGAAATGGCTTATCCACTACTTTTGGCAATGACAATTAGAACTATTTCTTGTACACTAGATAATGAATTATAAACAGCTGTTATGTGATAATAAAATGACTTTTTAACTTTAATCAAAATGCTAAGTATGAAATTAGAGAATGCAAAAAGGCTTAGATATTTCTTTCTATTGATATGTATAGGAATATCTGTATGTGTGAATGCGGCAAATGGCAAGAGTACTGTTAACGGCTCGGTGACAGATACGGAAGGGCTACCTATTATTGGAGCTAATATTATTGTGAAGGGACAAACGTTGGGAGTAATTTCGGATATCGAAGGAAAATTCTCAATTACTGTTTCTTCTCCCAAAGATGTACTGGTAATTTCTTATATCGGTTATGAGACTGTCGAGGTTGTAATTGGTGATAAAACGACTGTAAACGTCAGGTTGTCAGAAAGTTCTAATATGCTGAATGATGTAGTAGTGATCGGTTATGGCTCCATGAAAAAAGGAGAGATAACCAGTGCTATAACGAATGTCAAATCCGAAGATTTTATTCAAGGCGTAGTGAAAGATGCTACTCAATTATTGCAAGGGAAGGTTGCAGGTTTACAGATGTCCAGCCCTTCGGGTGACCCTACGACTGGAACTGAAATTAATATTCGTGGCGTGTCTACCATCTCTGCTTCATCAGCTCCGCTCATTGTAATTGATGGAATCCCGGGAGGTAGTTTGAATTCTATTGCTCCTGAAGATGTAGAAACGATTGATGTATTGAAAGATGGTTCGGCTGCTGCTATTTATGGTACAAGAGGTACGAATGGCGTTATTATTATTACCACCAAAAAAGCAAAGCAAGGCAAGGCTACTTTGGAGTATCATGGATATGTAGCTTTTGAATCGATACAGAAACAAACAGATGTATTGACAGCATCTGATTATAAGAAGTTGGTACAAGATCCTTTGTTTAAGGATAAGATTAGTGACGAAGGAAATAATGTAAACTGGATTGATGCTATTACACGTAATCCTGTGAATCATATTCACAATGTTTCTTTGCGTGGTGGTTCCGAAAAGACGAATTATATTGCTTCAATGACTTATCGTAAACAGGACGGTATCTTACTGAATACCGGAAAAGAGGCGCTTACATTTAAGATTGGTATAAATCATTCTATGATGGATGATAAGTTGAAGGTACAGTTGAATGTCAATAACTCTACTATCACTCAAAATGTTACCTGGTATAATGCTTATCTGCAAGCTTGTTTGATGAATCCTACACGTCCTGTTTATAATGAAGACGGCTCTTACAAAGAATATGGCACTTCCTATAAACCCTACAATCCTGTATCTCTTTTGAATGAGGAAACAGATCAGGAAAAGTGGAACCAGCTTTTGGCAAGTGGCAAGGTGATCTTTTCACCGATAGCAGGATTAAACCTGAGTGCGATGGCAGCTATGCAACGCTATGATTCAATGAGGGATAAATGGAATTCATTTAAATATTTCACTACTACTATTGAAAATAAGAATGGAGAAGTAAATAAGTGGGCATCCGGGAGTATGGATAGAACCTTGGAATTGACTGCCGATTATTTTAAAGCCATAGGGAACCATGAGTTTTCTATCAGGATTTTGAAAGACAAGGTAGCCAGATGTATGCTATGGACTTTCCTACAGATGCATTCGGACCGTGGAATATTGGTACGGCACAATCCACAAAAGATGGTAAATCAACCATAAGTAGTTATAAAAACAGCAATAAATTGATTTCTTTCTTTGGACGTCTTACTTATAACTATGATAACAAGTACATGTTGATGGGAAGCCTCAGACGTGAAGGTTCTTCTAAGTTTGGCAAGAATCATAAGTGGGGATGGTTTCCTGCTGTTTCTGCCGGATGGAGAATCAGTGAGGAGAGTTTCATGAAAGATGTTAGTTTTGTTGATGATTTGAAGTTGAGGGTAGGTTTTGGTGTAACAGGTACAGAATTGACGAGTTCCTATCAATCATTGGTATTATTGAGCTATTCCGGTGTAGGTATGATGAACGGTCAATGGGGGCAGGGAGTGGTACCGGCTTCCAATCCTAACCCTGACTTGAAATGGGAAACTAAATCAGAATGGAACTTAGGTATTGACTTCTCTTTACTGAATAGACGTTTAAATGGTACTGTCGACTTGTATCAGCGTACTACTTCCGATTTGCTGTCTGAATATCAGGTGCCTGTGCCGCCTAACTTTACCAGCACAATGTGGGCAAATGTAGGTAAAATAAGAAACAGAGGTATTGAAATAGCTTTGGATGGCGAGGTTATCAGAACAAAAGATTTCAGTTGGAACTTGGGTGGTAATTTCTCTTATAATGCTAATAAGTTATTGTCTCTTTCTAATGATAAGTATAAACGAGATTATTGGTATACAGGATGGACAAGCTCCGGTATTCAGCAGACTACACACATTGTGAAAGAGGGCGAACCGATAGGAAACTTCTATGGTTGGAAAGCTGTAGGATTGACCGAGGATGGATTATGGTTGGTAGAAGGTGCTGATGGTAAACCTAAGTTGGCAAGTGAAGCCGGACAAGAAGATAAACAAGTAATAGGAAATGGCTTGCCAAGTATGTATGCTGGCTTAAACACAACACTGCGATATAAGAATCTAGATTTGGGAATTTCTTTGAGAGGAGCATTTGGCTTTGAAGTCTTGAATGAGTACAGAATGCATTGGGAAACAATGAAACGCATCAGCGAAGCCAATTTGCCGACCTCAGTATTAGATAAACCTTTTGGCGGATCATCCTACGTTTGGGATTCTCACATGTATCATAGTTATTATGTTGAAAAGGGAGATTATGTGAAACTGGATAATCTGACATTGGGTTACACGCTCCAATTGGATAGTAAGTATCTGAAAAGTGTACGTTTGTATGTTACCGGACACAATTTACTGACCATTACCGGATATAAAGGTTTAGACCCCGAAGTCAGTATAAAAGGACTCGATCCAGGAGTAGAGCGTAAAGAGTTATATCCGACAATCCGCTCGTATACAGTCGGTGCTATTGTTAAATTTTAAATTGGAAGATTATGAAAAAATATAGTTTATATTTGTTGGCTCTTCTCTGTACAGGGGGGATGATTAGTTCATGTACAAATCTGGACGAGAAAATATATGATAGATTGACGGAAGATAATTTCTATCAGAGCGAGAAAGATATAGTTGCTGCAATTACTCCTGTATATACGGATTATCGGGGACTTCTAGAGTGGCGTAAGTGGTGGGATTTTGAGGAATCGACAGATGTTGCTGTTACTCCCCGGGCTGCATGGTTTGATGGTGGTATTTATATCCGTTTACATAAACATACCTGGAAACCCGAAGACCCTCACTTTTCAGATCTTTGGGCACAGGCTTATGGAGGAATTAGTAATTGTAACCGGGTAATTTATCAGTTGAATAACCTGAACTTTGATGTAACAGGAAAAGAAGGAGTGATTGCTGAACTGGAAGTAGCCCGGGCCTACTGGTACTACATACTGTGCGAGGCATTTGGCAATGTACCTATTGTAGACAGATTTGATGTACCCGAAGGATTCTTACCGGAGACAAGCAAGCGTGAAGCGGTATATGCTTTTATAGAGAGTAGTCTTAAAAACAATATCGAGAAACTGAGTGATGATACAAAGACTTATTATGGCAGATTTAATAAGTGGAATGCTAAGATGTTGTTGGCTCGTCTCTATCTGAATGCTGAGGCTTGGATTGGAAAGAATATGTATGCGGAGTGTAATACTCTTTGCGCAGAAATCATGGCATCCGGGAAGTATACTTTGGAGAGTGACTTTAGTGCACCTTTCTATACTCAGAATGAAAACTCTACTGAGATCATATTTGCATATCCTGCCGATGAGGTGAAAACGGGAAGTACAATATATATGGCTTTGCAGAAAACACTTCATCCATCGAATGTAAAAACCTTTAATCTACAAACTTGGCTGGATAATGGCGTATGTGCGGTTTCCAGTTTTATTGATAATTATGCCGATGGTGATAAACGGTTGCAAAAGACATGGAGAATGGGACAGCAATATGGTAGCGATGGCTCTGTATTATACTGTACCGGACTTGTTCCCGGTTGGGAAGGGAAACCATTGATTTATACGAAAGAGGTAAGCAACCTTGAAAACGGTGGAGAGGCAGAAGGTTATCGATGTGGTAAGTATGAGATTAAAATGGGAACTTCGCGTGCATTGGATAATGATTGGGTTGCCATGCGATATGCAGAAGTTTATTTTATGAAGGCAGAGTGTATCTTACGTACTAACGGTAATGCAGATGAGGCTGCTCAGTTGATAAATGAGGTACGTAAGCGTGCTTTTGATGGTGATTATAAGTTGACGGGAGCCGATTTACTTAAAACGATCGATGTGAATGGAGCTTCTGTGCGCTTTGGAGTCTTATTGCAGGAATGGGGTAGAGAATTTGCTTTGGAAGGTTTGAGAAGAAGCCAGCTGATTCGTTTTGACAATAACTACACACAAGGTGAATGGACATTCCATGAACCATCTAAAAAGGTTCATTTGAACTTGTTCCCTATACCATTGTCTGAACTTCAAGCAAATAATAAGTTGGTTCAGAACGATGGATATAAATGATAATACACAAATATAGAATAATTATGAACAGAATCAAAGAGTATTTATTAGGGATGTTAAGCCTCGCTTTTGTGGGGGGAGCAATTGTGGCTTGTAAGCCACCTGCGCCTGCTGTTTCTCAAAATCTAACTACAGCGCAACTTCTCGACAAGATAAAAGGTGGATGGGCAGGTCAGACAATCGGGGTCAGTTTTGGTAGTTATACTGAATTCCGGTATCAGGGAACGTTTATTCAGGATTATCAGACAATTCCCTGGCATGAAGGGTATGCCGCAGAATTGATGGATTCATGGCCTGATCTCTATGATGATATTTACATGGACCTGACTTTTGTGGATGTACTTGAAAGAGTAGGAATGGATGCACCGGTTGATTCCTTTGCCGTGGCTTTTGCAACAGCCGATTATAATCTGTGGCATGCCAACCAAGCGGCACGCTATAATATTCTGCATGGCATTAAAGAACCCGGACATTGGCTGGTTAATCCTCATGCTGATGATATTGATTACCAGATTGAAGCAGACTTTGCTGGACTGATGAATCCCGGTATGCCTAATTCTGCTTCGGAGATTAGCGATAAGATAGGTCATATAATGTGCTATGGTGATGGTTGGTATGGAGGTGTATATGTTGGAGCTATGTATAGCTTGGCTTTTGTTTCTAATGATATTCATTATATTGTAAACGAGGCCCTAAAGACAATACCTCAGGAAAGCACATTCTATAAGTGTATAGCAGATGTTATTAAGTGGCATAAACAATATCCAGACGATTGGAAGCAGACTTGGTTTGAATTGCAAAAACACCATGCTGAAGAAATAGGATGTCCTGATGGAGTTTTTGCTCCATTAAATATTGATGCTAAGATCAATGCGGCTTATATAGTACTCGGATTGCTGTATGGCAATGGAGACTTTGCTAAAACAATGGAAATATCGACACGTGCCGGTCAAGATTCGGATTGTAATCCATCTTCTGCTGGAGGTATATTAGGGACGATGTTGGGTTACAGTCAGATTCCAGAATATTGGATGAAGGGATTGAAAGGTGCCGAAGATAAAGTTTTCAAGTATACATCTTTATGTTTAAATGACTTATATAGCATTAGCTACAAACATGCCTGTCAAATGATTCAGAAGAATGGTGGTACTGTTGCGGAAGATCATGTCGTAATACCTGTACAGATACCAGAAACCGTACGTCTGGAACAGTGTTTCGAAGGGTTATATCCTGTTACTAAAACAAGCTTGAATTGTGTGGATATTGATACACTGGTTTTTGATTTTGAAGGTACAGGTTTTGTTATTAGAGGAGAAGCTGTTCGCAGAGACTTCAATAAACCGGATGATGTGATAAAAGCGAAATTGTATATTGATGATCAGTTTGTGGAAGAAGCAGAGTTTCCTACAAGTTTTCGCTATCGTAGACTGGATTTATTCTGGAATTATCAGCTACAGGCGGGCAAGCACCGTATAAAGATTGAAGTTGATAAGCAGGATGTGAATGCATTACTTCGTTCCTGGGAGTATATTGTCTATTCAAATATGAAAAGCCATTGATTCTTCTAAATTGGGACTATTGGCTGGATGTTAATACAATATTCAGTCTTTAGTCTCAATCTATTCTCACTCTGTATCAAAAACTAGAGAAAAAATGAAGTTCTGTAATTGGTTTATAATTATGATGAAAAACAGAATTATATGCGTATTAGCCATATTGTTATCCCTTCATGCCCATTCCCGAGAGCATGTTGATATTGGCACAATGGTTACTGCCTCTGTGACAAAGAATGGTAATTTATCAGCCGGTGGAATAGCTGTGGCTTCATCTTCAAAGGGAAGTCGTTCTGCTGCTAAGGCTATTGATAATGATAGAAGTTCTTATTGGCAGTCAAGTAAATCGGAAGGGTGGTTTGTGGTCGATTTGAAGGCTCCTTATCAACTGACTAGTATTCGTCAGGAGTTTTTACAGTCATCAGTTTGGAGATTTAAGATAGAAGGGTCTGTTGATAATGAAAACTGGTTGTTACTAATAGACCGCACGAAAGGGATTGCCGGAGATATATTCGCAGAGAGCGTAAGTGGTGTATACCGTTATGTAAAACTCACGGTGATGGGTTCTGCCGATGGCTTCTTACCTTCTTCGAGAGAACTATTTATTACTGGAACAAATGCAGACAAGAATATTGCATTAGGAAAACAGTGCACAAATGTAGTATTGCAAGAAGACCATTGTCCCATGGATGCCTTAGACGGAAATATGTCGACTTATTGGATGGCTGAGAATGACCGATTTCCTCAGGAGATGACTGTTGACTTAGGAGAGATTTGCAACTTGTCCGGTGTCCAGCAAATATTTAAGGACTATGATCAATGGAAATACATTATTGAGGGTTCCAATGATGAGTTGCAATGGCAAGTACTGGTTGATAATTCAGCTGGTATCAGTGGATTCGACTTTAAATCTCCGGCTTCGGGAAAGTTCCGCTATGTGAGATTGAGTGTTTTGGGGTCGTCAAAAGGCTATTGGGCACATAGTTGTGAGTTCCGCGTTTTCGGATCAGAAACTCAAAATGGTTTCTCTAATAATCAAGGACTGAGGAATCTGGCTTATGATGCATTAGCCAGTACCTCCTCATTTTGTGATAATGCCCATGAACAGGAGAAGGCATTCGATAGCGATAATGAGACCTTTTGGTACGCTAATGATGGTACATATCCTCAATGGCTTTGCGCTGATTTAGGGCTGCCTTGTAATATCCGGAGTATAGAGCAAAGATTTGCAGAAAAGGATGTTTGGTCTTTTATTATCGAAGGATCTAATGACACTAAAAGATGGGATGTGCTGGCGGATTGTCGTTCCGGTGTTGCCGGCAGTGAATATTCAAAGGACTTAAACGGGGTATATAGATACATTAAATTGACAGTACTAGGTGCAAAGTATGGTAGCAGAGCGAGCAGCCGTTCTCTGGTAATTAGCGGATTGGGCTCGCCGCGTAATACAGCTTGGTGGGAGGAATCTTCCGGAATGACAAGATATTATCCTAAATATTACCGGCAGACTCTAAAATCAATAAAAGATAGCTTGGACATACTTCAGGCACAAGGTTACCGAAGTATTGAACTCTCGGCTATTTATGAAGGTGACCCAAGTGTATGGGGAGGACTTGGAGCAACTGATAATTATGCTATAGACCCGTCCATTGGTACCATGGAAGATTTTGAGGAGTTACTTAGTGAAATACATGCCCGGGATATGCGGCTTACCTTCTTTGGTAATGTGGGATATTGTTGGTATAAAGCTCCTTTCTTTGAAAAGGCATGTGACGATCAGCGTAATAATGTAAATAGTAAGGAAAGAAGTTGGTTCCATTTCAGTGATAAGAAGATAAGCGATAATTGGTTCTGGAGTGAGAGGGCACAAGCTTATTATTATTCATTCTGGGGTAATTCGGATGGAGCCGAAGGACGCATTCCAAGTTATAATTTTAACAATAAAGAATGGCAAGAAGAATGTCGGAATTATTTGGAGTATTGGGCGAATAAAGGTGTGGATGGTTTGCTACTGGATGCTCCCGAAGCTTATGATGGCATTAATGACAATATTATAAATGAATCGATAGTACGGGGTTTAAATCGTAGAGGCATATTGACGAATGCAGAAGGTTCTTGGGATGTTAACAAGTGGATCGGTAGATTTGGTTTCCGGCTTATTCAAGGCTTTGATATGTATGGTTGGGGCGGTGGCAAGAAGAGTGAGGCTCTGAATGCCCGTAGGAATCAGAATCCTGCTGAACTGAACGATAAGTTAAAGAATTACAGAGACCGGGCTGTTGCATTGGGCGGGACTACTATTACTCCACCGATGTGGGAAATTCCGGCTACGAATGAAGAGCGTCTCTTTGAATTGGCGTATCTGGTTTCAATGGGTACTTTGGTTATAAATCATTATGGCGACCATCATCAAGAATACATTGCTCAATCTATTCTCGCTAAATGGCCTGCAAAAGATCAGGAGAGATTCTATGATTTAATACGGTTACAGAATAGCTATAATGGATTGGCACCATTGGGACAACGTACTTGTATTCCAACCAATGATGATACTAAATATACTGTATTCAAGCGTAGTAATAAAGACGGAAAGGTCTCAGCTCTTGTTATTATGAATTTCCAGAATAGTGCTGAGACCATTTCTTTCAATTTGAAAAATACAGGCATTATGTTGGAACAATCTCCTATCAATTTGTTGGATAAGAATGACTTACTGCCGGTCTTGTCTGAGAATTATCAGGTTACACTACCTGCTTATGGATATTTGATATTAGGGGTTCAGAATGCAGAATAAGAAATTGTAAGAATTAGCTTTAAAAACTGGTTCTTTTTAAGAATTAGATTTTTTTTGATCATGTTTCCGTGGGGCTGTGAAGTTCTGCGGAATTTTTATATTCAGTCTTCTCCCTTGTTTGTTATTCAAAAAACTTATATTTGCACAATCTATAACAAACATGGCATAAGCATTTTCTCTCTGTAAGTGTATGAAACAACGCATCCTGTTACTCCTCGTTTGTCTGCTACAGGCTTTAGCTCTTTTCCCGGAAAACCCGGGGCGCTTCTTCGGGCAGTACAACTTCAAGTTTATTACAGAGAATACGGGGTTGCCTTACAGTTTCGTTGACGATATATTTAAAGACTCCGATGGCTATATCTGGGTAGCTACACACTATGGTATAGGGCGATATGACGGATATCAATTCCTCAACTTCAACAAACAGACTGAGCCGATAAAGCTAAAGAATGACTTCGTACACAAAATCTGTGAGGACAACTTCCACCGTTTGTGGGTGGCATCCGAAGGTGGAATTGATATTTTCGATCTGGATACATATACTTCCGTGACTCTCGATATCTCTGAAGATAGCCCTTTGCACCAATTACTGAACGAATATGTTCACACCATCTATAAGGATAAAAAAGGAGACTTATGGATATCCTCCAATAAAGACCTGTGGTGCATCGAACTGGATAAAAAGGGAACTGTGGCAAACTATTATTGCCTGAAGAACGGGTATTCATCCCCTGTCCACGGAATTCTGGATGTGAACCGGACTATCTGTGCCGGTATTGACAATGAAGTTTGCCGATTGGAGAAGCGCCCCGGCAATCGTCTGGAAGCAAAGATACTTTCCGACAGTTTGGTGTCTTTTAGTAAAGACTGGCGCATATCTTGTCTGGAAGCCGATGGCGATGTTATTTGGATTGGCTCCAACAGAGGATTGTTCCGATATAATCAGAAGGAACAGAGTTTGAAAAGATACCGCTATTCCACCCACCGTCCCGGCATGTTGAGTCAGGCATTTATAACCGACATCAAGCTGACTGAAAAAGGACATCTGATTGTGTCGACTCTAAACGGACTGAATGTCTATAACCGCGACTCGGACACCTTCTCCTTCATCCGTCAAAGTAGTGAACGGAACAGTGTTTCCATCAATTGCAATGCCATTAACTGCCTCTTTACCGAAGGAGAAACCATTTGGGTGGGTACCGAAACCGGCGGCATCAACCTGCTTTCAGCAAAGCGTTTGCAAACGGAACTATTATCATGCAAGCCACTTTTGGATACTCCTCTTGTAACTCCTCCTGTCAACGCTGTGAGCGAGGATGCTGAAGGCAACTTTTGGGTTGGTATGGTGGAGCATGGCCTGATGAAGTGGAACAACGAAACCAAGACATGCAATCATTATCTCTTTTCCCCTACCGACGTTACCTCACTCAGCAACAACACCCTCAATGGTATTTTAATAGACTCCGACAATTACTTGTGGGCTTATACCTGGGGAGTAGGCATCAACGGACTGGATTTGAATAAGCCAGCTAACAAGACTTTCAAGCGATACACCCGTGAAGAGATTCCCGAGCTCGAAGGGGACTTCATCAACAGTGCCTGCGAAGATAAAATGAATCACGGAATATGGTTCGGTTCTACCCGTGGCGTACAATTCTACAACAAATGTAGCGGCAGTTTCACCAGAGTTCTGTTCGATGAATCAGACAATGAGTTCGAAGCCATTAATGCACTGCTGATTGATAAGAAGAATCGTCTTTGGGTGGGCACCACGCAAGGAGTGTTCATTGTGGATCTTGCCTCTTTTGCCAGATCGCACAAGCATTTCTACTATAAATACCTGAAGTATAAACTTGACAATCCCCAGTCCTCTCAACTGGAAAAGATCATCAGTATCTTCGAAGACAAGAACGGGATCATTTGGCTGGGCGGCAACGGTAGCGGGCTCTACCGATTGGAGAGCGACAAGAACAATCATTTCGTCTTCAAGAACTACACCACTCGTCATGGCTTGCCCAATAACACCATTACCGGCATGACCGAAGATGGAGAAGGCAATCTGTGGCTTACTACTAACGATGGTGTTTCACGGCTTGACCTGCAAACCAGGACGTTCAGTAACTATACCCAGTCCGATGGCTTGCCCACTACTCAATTCTACCAGAATGGAATTCACTACTCTGCAAAGCATAATTTCATTTACCTGGCCACGGTAGACGGTTTGCTCGTTATTAACACCAATAACGAAAACTTGTCTTCGCCCGATGTTTATGTGCAGCTTTCCTCATTGACCATAGGCGGCAATCCGGTTTATCCTTCCGGCGGCTCATACCTCGAAAAGAATATTTCTCTGACTTCCCATATTTCTCTGCACGAGAAGGAGAGCCGCATTGCAATAACTTTCACTACCCAAAACTATGGCAACAGTAACCGTATCCGTTTTGCCTACCGACTGAAAGGTTATGAAGAAGAATGGAATGAGACTAAACCGGGCGATTGTATGGCTCGCTACACTTTTATTCCCTCGGGTCATTACACGCTGCAAGTACGCGCTACTGATGAGCTGGGCCGGTGGTCGGACCATACAGCGGAATTGGAAGTAGAGGTTATTCCCCCCTTCTACAAATCCCTTTGGTTCTACTTCCTCCTTATGGTTGTAGTGTGCCTTGGCATTTATTTCTTCTATCGTTGGAAGACCCGCAGTTATCGTGAGCAGAAAGCCCTGTTAGAGAAAGAAGTCGAACTTCGTACCCGGGAACTGGCTGTGCAGAACCATCAATTGGAAGAGATGGCGCAACATGTCAAGGAGATAACCGAAGAGAAAATTGCCTTCTTCACCAATATCACTCATGAGTTTCGCACGCCCGTAACTTTAATTCACGGTCCCATAGAGCATGCTTTGAAAGAAACAAAAGACGAGGCGGTGAAAGCACAGTTGCAGATTGCCGAGCGTAATTCAAGCTACCTGCTCTCACTAGTCAACGAATTGATGGACTTCCGTAAGTTAGACATCGATCAGGTGACACTGGACAAGCATCCCGAAAACATCGTCAACTTCCTGACCGAACTACTCTTGCCCTTCCGTGTCTTTGCCCAGGAACGTAATATCGACATCCGTCTCTACTTCCGTCTGGATAATCCCTGCCTGATGCTCGATACGGGCTACATGCGGAAGGTGATGGTCAACCTCGTATCCAATGCCATCAAGTTTACGCCGGACAATGGGCGTATCGATCTTTTTGTAGCCTCCATCAAGGATGATGCTGGAGAAAAATTGCTCTATATCAACGTCTCCGACAATGGACACGGCCTGGTGCTGGAAGATGTTGAGAAGATATTCGACCGTTTCTACCAGTCCAAGAAGAGTGTCCGCTATCCCGTCTACGGGCAGAGCGGCACAGGCATCGGGTTGTTCCTTTGCAATCGCATCGTCGACTT
>OHES01000654.1_pt1 | contig 21902 bp, 18 predicted proteins | sample 1567371 | NCBI WGS metagenome assembly OHES01 (sample SAMEA3879533, study PRJEB24766) | human gut metagenome | biome: human-associated habitat; feature: feces | place: USA | collected 1985/1987 | reverse complement strand
AGCAGGGATGTTTTCTACGATACAATCCAGCAGTGAGTAGATGTTATCGGTAGGTTGCTGCCAGTCGGTACTCATCCAGTTGTTCTTTGCCGAACCGTATACAACGGGGAAATCCAATTGTTCTTCGGTAGCCTCGAGACTGAACATCAAGTCGAATACCATTTCATAAACTTCTTCGGGGCGGCAGTTGGGCTTATCTACCTTGTTCACTACAACGATGGGCTTCAAACCAATCTGCAAAGCCTTTTGCAACACGAAACGCGTTTGCGGCATGGGACCTTCGAAAGCATCTACCAATAAGATACATCCGTCTGCCATATTCAGCACACGTTCTACTTCACCACCGAAGTCACTGTGACCCGGAGTATCAATAATATTAATCTTGGTATCTTTATAAGAAATAGAAACGTTCTTTGAAAGAATCGTTATTCCTCGTTCACGTTCCAAATCGTTGTTATCCAGCATTAATTCACCTGTGCTTTGGTTCTCACGGAACAGATTTCCTGCCAAAAGCATCTTGTCTACGAGCGTCGTTTTCCCATGGTCAACATGGGCAATAATTGCAATGTTTCTGATATTTTGCATATAATACCTATTATTTGGGCGCAAAGATAGTGCAAACCGAAGGCAGATGCAAATTTATTTGCAATTTGCTAAGGTGCAGCCTATTTTCGCGGAGCAAAGGTACACATTTTGCATTAGATATATAGTATAGAGAAGAAAAAAAGCTATATATCATTGTGATATAAAAGATAATACCTATCTTTGCAGCCCCGAAAGGGAATATTTAAATAACTTTTTAATTAAACATTTATGTATTTAGACGCTGCTAAAAAGCAAGAAATCTTCGGTAAGCACGGAAAGTCTAACTCTGATACTGGATCAGCTGAGTCTCAGATAGCATTGTTTTCCTACCGTATTACCCACCTGACTGAGCACCTTAAGCTCAACAGAAAAGATTATAGTACTGAAAGAGCTTTGACAATGTTGGTAGGTAAACGCCGTGCGTTGCTGAACTACCTGAAAGACCGCGATATCAACAGATATCGTGCCATTATCAAAGAACTTGGCTTGCGTAAGTAATCTACTTGCGGCAAAAGCATTAAAAAGCGGGAAGTTTCCTTTAGAGAATTTCCCGCTTTTTTTGTGTGCGGCAGAGACCTGCAAAGACTTACGTTTGTCAGACACTGGTGTTCAAGATGTCAAACACAAGTGTTCATCGCGATAGACGCCAGTGTCTATCACGATAGACTCAAGTGTTTGTCAGGACAAAGGCTAGTGTCTATCAGATAGGGTAATCTCGTACAATACATGTTCTTTCAACGGATGACCATCAGGCACTAAAGGATGCGGAAATTCCTTCACTTTCTGCATGCCTATCTTCTGCATCACCCGTTCAGAGCGTTTATTGGGTAAAGAAGTAAAAGAATAGACTGTAGCAAACGGAAGATGCCCTGCGGCATACTTCAAACAAGCCTCAGCAGCTTCGGTAGCATATCCACGGTTCCAGCAGTCTTGCTTCAATCTCCAGCCTATTTCAACGCCCGGAGCAAAATCTACATCGAAGGCGATGTTATGAAATCCGGTATATCCGAGAAAGGCACGGTCTTCTTTTCGCTCAACGGCATACAGACCATAGCCACATTGGGCAAACTCGTTTCTAATTCTATTATAAAAATCCAAAGACTCCATATCAGTCAGCTTTTTCAGAAAGAACTCCATGACCGATGGATCTTGGTTCATCTCTGAGAATGGTTTTAAGTCCTCTTCTTCCCAATCACGCAGCAGCAGGCGGGGAGTTTCAATGTATATCATACAGGGTGCAAGTATATAGTTTATATTATGACGGATAGTGCAAGATAATTAAGCATTAATTAGTACTTAAAGCTTAATTACTGTACAAAAATACGGCAATTCAGTTGATTACCCAAAACATTATCTTTAGATTTGTATAACCTTTGAAGAGGAATGAAAATCTCTTCCTCTAACAAAACATAAAGAAAATGATAACACCGGAAAATCAGTCCTTCAGTTATCCCGCCTTACTGAAACAAATAAAGGCAAGGGTAGCACTCGCCCAAAGAAAAGCAATCTATGCCGCCAATGAAGAAATGCTATACATGTATTGGGATATAGGTAAACTGCTTTCTCAAAGTCAGAAACAGATAGGCTGGGGTAATAATGCATTGGAGCAACTTGCTAATGATCTGAAGAATGAGTATCCTACGGTAAAAGGGTTCTCCGTGAGAAACTGCCAAGTAATGTAGCAGTTCTATAAAGAATATAATCAAGAACTTACAAATACGCAACGGCCCGTTGCGTATTTGACTAACGGCAATATCATCCTTCCTATCAAGCAAATAGGATGGGCTCATAATGTCGTTCTCATGCAGCGGGTCAAGAACCTGAAAGCCCGTTACTGGTATATGATTCAATGCATCAAGAGCAGTTGGAGCAGAGATTTCCTTGTAGAAGCCATTAAACGGGACTTTTACAACACACACGGAGCCTTAGCCAATAACTTCAGCACTACACTCCCCGAGATTCAGGCGGAACAAGTTAGAGAAACTCTAAAAGACCCTTATATCTTCGACATGCTCACTTTCACAGACAAGTATGATGAACGCGACATCAAATTAGGGCTCATCAAGTATATTGAGAAATTCTTACTTGAAATGGGATCTGGTTTTGCATTTATGGGCAGGCAATATCATATTGAGGTTGCTGAGAAAGACTTTTATATAGATATCCTCATGTACAACACCTTTCTGCACCGATATTTGGTCATAGAGCTGAAACGTAATGAGTTCCAACCCGAGTATATCGGTAAGCTGAATTTCTATTGTTCCGCCGTCGATGATCTGTTATGCCGTGAAGGAGACAATCCTACAATCGGCCTGCTTCTTTGCCAAAGCAAGGACAAAATTATGGCGGAATATGCATTAAGGGACATTCATAAACCCATCGGGATTTCGGATTACGAATTGAACGAAGCATTACCTAAAGATATCAAGTCTAGTTTGCCATCCATCGAAGAAATAGAGAGCAAGCTAAGCCAAGATATACAAGACAAAGACTAATAGCAAACTTATACAATCCATGAGACAACCAGCTTCAGCGGAACAAACAGAGTATTCGTATATTATCATCAAGAGAATTTTATTACCGGATGCCTGGAAGAATCCGGATTCAAAATAGTAGATTTGCAAAAGAAAAGATATCTGGAACAAGATGGAAGCTTCTTAACGGATATGATTTTCATTGCCCAAAAGATATAAGAGTAAGGCAGACACGCCTACGAACTAGAAATAAAAACCTAAACAAGTGAATGATGAAAACAAGTAAACTGATTCTGATAGGGCTGATCTGCATGATCGCCACCATATCGGCTGCCGCACAAAGCCGTAGTGAAAGCCGTAATGAAAAGAAGGCACAAACAGAACGTGCCGTAAAGGAAGCCATCGACTCCCAAACGTACAAGATCGACGTAAACCGTATGCAGCCCATGAGAGGGGGAAGCCGCACGCTGACCACAAACTACTCCCTGAAAGTCAGCAATGATTCTGTCTATTCCTACCTGCCCTACTTCGGCGTAGCTTACAACATACCTTATGGTGGGGGCAAAGGACTCGTATTCAGTGAACCAATAACCGAATACAAGACCAAAGAACTTAAAAAAGGAAGAATGCAGATAGATTTCAAGACCCGCAGCGAAGGAGACAATTACGAATACAGCCTCACAATCTATCCCAACGGATCGACCACCATCCACGTGCAGGCATCTAACCGACAATCTATCTCTTACACAGGAGAGATGGATATTGAGAAATAGAAAAACGCATCTTTGTTTTATATATCAAAACCAAACTTTTCTCTTCAGATAGTTGCACTTAGTGAAAGTTTATCTTATTTTTGCGGCTTAACAACTATAAATCATAACCTTTAGACTGAAAATACTTTCATTATGGATACTAGTAAGATTGTAGGAGAAAAGATTAAGGCACTCCGCGAAAGCCAATCTATCGGCATAGAAGAATTGGCACAACGTTCGGGACTTGCTATCGAGCAGATCGAACGCATAGAGAATAACATTGACCTGCCATCATTGGCACCGCTTATCAAGATTGCGCGTGTGCTTGGTGTACGTTTGGGTACTTTCCTGGACGATCAGGATGAAACCGGTCCGGTAGTATGCCGCAAATCGGAAGCTCAAGACAGCATCAGCTTCTCCAACAATGCTATCCAAAGCCGTAAACACATGGAGTATCATTCTCTCTCCAAGTCTAAAGCAGACCGCCACATGGAGCCATTCATCATTGATGTGGCTCCTACCCAAGACAGTGATTTTGTACTTTCATCACACGAAGGCGAAGAATTCATCATGGTTATGGAAGGTATCATGGAAATCAGCTATGGCAAAAGCACATACCTGCTTGAAGAAGGAGATAGCATTTATTATGATTCTATCGTTCCACACCATGTACATGCTTACGAAGGACAAGCGGCAAAAATACTCGCAGTAATTTATACACCCATTTAAATGAAGAATGAAGAGTGAACATTCTTCATTCTTCGTTCTTAATTCCTAATTTATTATGTTATACGAAAGAACGCTCGGCCAATGGTTGGAGCACTGGGCAGAAACTACGCCCGATAAAGAATATATCGTTTATTCTGATCGTAATCTGCGCTTCACTTGGAGCCAGTTCAATCGTCGGGTGGACGATATGGCAAAAGGTCTTATCGCTATTGGTGTGGAACGGGGAACACACGTCGGCATTTGGGCAGCCAATGTACCTGACTGGCTGACATTGCTATATGCTTGCGCCAAGATAGGAGCTGTATATGTAACAGTAAACACAAACTACAAACAGGCAGAGCTTGAATATCTATGCGAAAACTCTGATATGCATACCCTTTGTATCGTCAATGGTGAAAAAGATAGTGATTTCGTACAGATGACCTACAACATGCTTCCCGAACTTAAGACTTGCCAACGCGGACACTTAAAGAGTGAACGTTTCCCCTATATGAAGAATGTTATCTATGTGGGGCAGGAGAAACATCGGGGCATGTATAATACCACCGAAATACTACTTTTAGGCGACAATGTAAAAGACAGCCGCTTAGACGAGCTCAAAAGCCAAGTCGATTGCCACGACGTAGTCAACATGCAATATACTTCCGGCACCACCGGTTTCCCAAAAGGAGTCATGCTGACTCATTACAACATAACCAATAACGGCTACTTGACCGGCGAGCACATGAAGTTTACCGCCGACGACAAGCTATGCGTCTGCGTACCTTTATTCCATTGTTTCGGTGTAGTGCTTGCCACTATGAACTGCCTGACTCATGGTTGCACGGAAGTAATGGTAGAACGTTTCAACCCATTAGTGGTGCTTGCATCCATTCACAAAGAACGTTGCACGGCACTTTACGGAGTACCTACTATGTTCATTGCCGAATTAAACCACCCCATGTTCGATATGTTCGATATGTCTAGCCTGCGCACAGGCATCATGGCAGGTTCCCTTTGTCCGGTAGAACTGATGAAAAAGGTGGAAGAAAAGATGTTTATGAAGGTTACCAGCGTATACGGACTGACAGAAGCGTCACCCGGAATGACCGCCACCCGTATTGAAGACTCGTTTGATGCCCGTTGCAACACAGTGGGATATGATTTTGAACACACAGAAGTCAAAGTGCTTGATCCTGAAACTGGCGAAGAGTGTCCGGTCGGTGTACAAGGCGAGATGTGTAACCGTGGCTATAATACAATGAAAGGGTATTATAAGAATCCACAAGCCACTGCCGAAGTTATTGATAAGAACAATTTCCTGCATTCCGGCGACTTGGGCGTGAAAGACGCGGATGGCAATTATCGAATTACAGGACGTATAAAAGATATGATTATCCGTGGTGGTGAAAACATCTATCCACGTGAGATTGAAGAATTCCTTTATAAATTGCCAGGAGTAAAAGATGTACAGGTAGCCGGCATTCCCTCAAAGAAGTACGGAGAAGAAGTCGGTGCATTCATCATCCTGCATGAAGGTGCAGATATACACGAGTCCGATGTACGTGACTTCTGTATGGGCAAGATATCGCGTTATAAAATACCTAAATACGTTTTCTTTGTTGAAGAGTTCCCAATGACCGGAAGCGGTAAAATACAGAAGTTCAGGTTGAAGGATCTGGGGTTGCAAATTTGCAAAGAAAAGGGAATAGAAATTATATAAAACGCATCCCACCCCTCGGTCCCCTAAAGGGGAAGGTGAGTACTCTGTATATTTACGGACTATCAATCTTCCCCTTTAGGGGAGTGAGGGGTATTAAACACTAAGTGGCAACGTAAAATAGAAAGCCGTACCTACCCCTTCGGTAGACCGTGCCCAGATACGTCCGCCCATAAGCTCTACCAGCATTCTGCAGATAGTCAGTCCGAGACCGGTACCTTGCGCAAAGTTATCAACCTTACCAAAACGCTGGAATATAGTTGCAATCCGATTGGCAGCAATACCAATTCCACTATCCTTCACATAAAACTGCACCACATTACCCCGCAACTGACAACCAAAATGTATCTCCCCGGAAAGGGTGAACTTTATGGCATTGCTCAATAGATTCGTCAAGATTTGGGTCAAGCGAATTTTATCATTAACAATACACAGGCTCCGATCCACTTCATCAAGCTTCAGCTGAACACCCTTCGCCGTTTTCTTATAAAATTGGTTATACGCTTTCGTGAAGATAGTATATAAATTAATCTCCTCCTTCGATAGGTCCATCACTCCGGCTTCCAATGAAGAAAGGTCAATTATATCATTGAACAAATTCAGCAGCAGTTCTGAGTTCTTTTCTATGATATAGCTATACTCTTCTTTTTCAGCATCATCCCCCGGACTAATCACCAATCTGGAGAAGCCGACAATAGCATTCAACGGTGTACGTATCTCATGACTCATATTAGCGAGGAAAGCAGACTTCAACCGGTCAGACTCTTCGGCTCTCTCCCGTGCCGCTATCAGTTCTTTTTCCGATTGCTTTAAACCTGTTATATCCCATGAAATACCAATCAAGTATGAATCGCCATTCGGAGAATCTGCCATTAGTTTTGTAGTATGTACAATCCGTTTTTCACCGTTTGCACTTGTATATATCTCTTCAAATTCTTTGAAGCCGAGTTCCATGGTTTCAAGATCATCCTTGCGGAACCTCTCTCTATCTGCCGAATCGGGGAATATTTCAAAATCGGTATGCCCTACCGCCTTCTCTGCCGGTATACCGGAGTGTTTAACGAACTCTTTATTCCAATACAAATAACGGAAATCATCCTTGGCATCTTTAACAAACAGATAAACAGGAATATTATCCAGAATCGCCCCCATAATAGAATTCAAACGGACGATCTCTTGTTGTTGTTTTGCATTTTCAAGCTCCGATCTAACACGTCTTGTCACATCTTGGCATACACACAACAAATACCGATCTCCTAACGGACAAATTCTGTTATCAAAATGGTGCAATTCTCCTTCGAACATTAAAGAGTGCTGGGCGGTATGTGTTTTTTTCGTACGTTTCACCTCTTCCATATTGGCAAAGATAATGTCATAAGCATCTCCTGTCACAATATTTTCAAGCTTGGAACAACATAAAGCTTCATTGGAAAGGCCTTCAATATGATTAGTACCGGGAGCAGAAACTAATGCAACACAATTTCCATCATAATCAAATACAGTTATCATATCAGGAATCGTATCCAATATCTCCTGAGCATATCGTTCGCGGAATTGTCCTTGAGAATTATTATCACAAGGATCATCTTGAATGGAGCATCTTTCTAATTTCTGTTCCAGATGGTAGATGATGTCCAACAACTCTTCTTTTGTCTTATTCCTGTAATCGCCCATTCCAATAAATGATAGAGTCTGATCATATTTTACAATTATTGTGGTTACAAATATACTGTAAAAAATGATTGAATCAACACTTGCTTTTACTTTTATTTAAAAAATGACAAATCTTTTGCCCTACTAATCAGAATGTTCTATCTTTGAATAAGATAAGCTGCACCTCAGCAGTAAAAATAAGCCAGCTTATTTTGTTCTGCTTTCGGTTTGCATTATCTTTGCACCACTTTTTAATTAAAATCAAACATATATGTCTAAAGAACTATTCTCTACTCTGCCTTACAAAGTGGCAGATATTACGCTTGCCGACTTCGGTCGCAAGGAAATCGATCTGGCAGAAAAAGAAATGCCCGGCCTCATGGCTCTTCGCGAAAAGTATGGAGAAACAAAACCGTTGAAAGGTGCTCGTATCATGGGTTCATTGCACATGACTATCCAGACTGCGGTATTAATAGAGACTCTTGTGGCACTGGGTGCTGAAGTACGCTGGTGTTCCTGCAATATATACTCAACTCAAGATCATGCCGCTGCCGCCATTGCTGCCAGCGGTGTAGCCGTTTTTGCTTGGAAAGGCGAAACACTGGCCGATTATTGGTGGTGTACGCTCCAAGCTCTGAACTTTGCCGGTGGTAAAGGTCCCACAGTTATCGTGGACGATGGAGGAGACGCTACCATGATGATTCATGTAGGCTACGATGCAGAAAACAATGCTGCCGTACTCGACAAGGAAGTACATGCCGAAGATGAAATTGAGTTGAATGCCATCCTTAAACAAGTTCTGGCTAAAGATAGCGACCGCTGGCATCGTGTAGCTGCCGAAGTACGTGGCGTTTCGGAAGAAACTACTACCGGCGTACACCGTCTGTATCAGATGCAGGAAGAAGGCAAATTATTGTTCCCTGCATTCAATGTGAACGACTCGGTAACCAAATCCAAATTCGATAACCTCTACGGTTGCCGCGAGTCTTTGGCCGATGGTATCAAACGTGCTACCGACGTAATGATTGCCGGTAAGGTAGTTGTTGTTTGTGGATATGGTGATGTAGGTAAAGGTTGTTCACATTCTATGCGTTCTTACGGTGCCCGTGTATTGGTAACCGAAGTCGACCCTATCTGTGCTTTGCAAGCTGCCATGGAAGGTTTCGAAGTAGTGACTATGGAAGATGCCTGCACAGAAGGCAATATCTTTGTAACTACTACCGGCAATATTGATATTATCCGCATCGACCACATGGAGAAGATGAAAGACCAAGCCATTGTCTGCAACATCGGACACTTCGACAATGAGATTCAGGTAGAAGCCCTCAAGCATTACCCGGGTATCAACCGTGTAAATATCAAACCGCAAGTAGACCGTTATTATTTCCCCGACGGACACAGCATCATCCTGCTGGCTGATGGTCGTTTAGTTAACTTGGGCTGCGCTACCGGTCATCCGTCTTTCGTAATGAGTAACTCATTCACGAACCAAACATTGGCACAAATCGAGTTGTTCAACAAGAAATACGAAACCAACGTTTATCGCTTGCCTAAGTATCTGGACGAAGAAGTAGCCCGCCTGCACCTCGAAAAGATTGGCGTAAAACTGACGAAGCTGACTTCTGAACAAGCCGCCTACATCGGTGTAAACGTAGACGGACCGTATAAAGCAGACCACTATCGTTACTAATTGGAATGAAGAATGAAGAATGAAGAATGAAGAATTTGGCTGCGCAATACTTATACCGCATGGCAATTCTTCATTCTTCATTCTTCATTCTTCATTCATAAAATCAAAGATTTTATGAAAAAGATTCTTCCTGATTTCCTTGCCATACTGGTATTTGCCGTACTCTCTTTCGCCTACTTCTTCCCGGCGGATATAGAGAACCGCATACTGTTTCAGCACGATATTGCTGCCGGAGCAGGCGCCGGACAAGAGGCTGCACAATATCACGAACAAACGGGTGAGCGTACTCGCTGGACGAACTCTATCTTCGGCGGTATGCCGACATATCAGATTTCTCCATCTTATGACTCTGCCCAGCCATTGCAATGGGTGCAGAAAGTGTACCAGCTCTTCTTGCCCAACTATGTCTGCCTCACATTTATATTGATGTTAGGTTTTTACATCTTGTTGCGTGCATTCGGCATATCGGTCTGGCTAGCAGGACTAGGAGGAATTATGTGGGCGTTCTCGTCCTACTTCTTCATTCTGATATCTGCCGGACACATCTGGAAGTTTATCACATTGGCTTATATTCCACCCACGATGGCAGGTATTGTGCTTGCTTACCGGGGCAAGTTGTTATGGGGAGGAATTGTTACTGCGCTGTTCATCGCGTTGCAGATTGCATCGAATCATGTACAGATGTCATACTATTTCCTTTTTGTGATACTGTTCTTTGTGGGAGCTTACTTCGAAGATGCCTGGCGCAACAAAACATTGCCGCAGTTCTTCAAAGCAAGTGCCGTGCTGGTTGTTGCAGCCCTTATAGGAGTAGCCGCCAATTTATCGAATCTCTATCACACCTATACCTATAGCAAGGAAACCATGCGCGGCAAAAGCGAGCTGGTACAAACCGGCGAAGCAGCCAAGCAAACCAGTAGCGGACTGGAACGTGATTATATCACCCAATGGAGCTACGGTGTCGATGAAACGCTTACCCTGCTCGTTCCCAATTTCAAGGGAGGAGCCTCCATCCCCCTCAGCATGAATGAGAAGGCTATGGAAAAAGCGAATCCCAACTATAGCAGCCTTTACAGTCAATTGACCCAATATTTTGGCGACCAGCCTATGACATCGGGTACTGTTTCTTTTCATACTGGGGTGCTTCATAGTACGCGGACCTCTGAAATGGGCACTGATAGGAGCTACCTTCTTCTCCATTGTATTGGCATGGGGACGAAACTTTATGCCTTTGACCGATTTCTTTATTGATTACATCCCGATGTACAATAAATTCCGTGCCGTATCTTCCATCCTGGTCATAGCAGAATTTACCATCCCGCTACTCGCCATCTTTGCCTTAAAACGTGTATTGGACGAACCGGCAATCATTAAGACCCACAAAAAAGCGACTGGTATCAGCCTGGCACTTACAGCTGGAGTTGCGCTGCTCATGTTTGTTTCTCCGGGGTTATTCACAAGCTTTATCCCAGCACAGGAAGCACAGATGCTACAGAATGCCGTCGATCAGCAAATGATTCCGGCAAATGAGCTCTCCGGCATCTTGGGCAACATGTCCGAAATGCGTGCCGCAATGGTTAGCTCGGATGCCCTACGCAGTTTCTTCATTATAATCGCAGGATGTGCACTGCTTTGGCTTTATGCCATCGGAAAGTTGCGTAAAACACCGGTCATATTAGGTATTACCATTCTTTGCCTGGTAGATATGTGGACAGTCAACAAACGATATCTACATGATGAGCAGTTCATTCCGAGTTCAACCCGAACAGAAACATTCAATAAGACGAATGCTGACGAACTGATTCTGCAAGATAAAAGTTTAGATTATCGCGTATTGAATCTTGCTACCAATACATTCAACGAGAACAACACCGCTTATTGGCACAAAAGTGTCGGTGGATATCATGCTGCCAAGTTGCGCCGCTATCAGGAGATGATAGAGCACCACATTTCACCTGAAATGCAAGCTGCCTATAGGGAAATTGCCACCGCCGGTGGAGAGATGGACAGTGTGGACGCCTCTAAGTTCCGCGTACTGAATATGTTGAATACAAAATACTTCATCTTGCCTGCCGGCCAACAAGGACAAACAGTACCTATTCTTAATCCTTACGCCTATGGCAACGCATGGTTTGTAGACAAAGTACAATATGTAGACAATGCCAATCAGGAAATCGAAGCTATAAGCAAGATTCTTCCTACCGAAACAGCTGTAGTAGACGCTCGCTTCAAAGACATCCTGAAAGGTGTTACCGAAGGCTACAAAGACAGTCTCTCCAGCATTCAACTGAAAAGTTACGAACCTAACCGCTTGGTTTACGAAACCAATAATGCCAAAGATGGTATTGCCGTCTTCTCCGAAATCTACTATCCGGACGGCTGGCAAGTAACTATCGACGGGAAACCTGCTGATATAGCCCGTGCCAATTATATCCTGCGCACAATGTATGTGCCTGCCGGGAAGCACACTATTGAAATGCGCTTTGACCCGACGAGTTTGCATATTACAGAAAGCATTGCTTATGGGGCATTGGCACTGTTACTGATCGGAATTATTGCAGTGGTATTAATAGCCAAGAAGAAGCAATCCAAATAAATCGAAATAATCCGTTAACGGTTTTTCAATAAAGCAACTCCCAGTTTCTACTTAGTTATAGGAACTGGGAGTTTCATTTATTGAAACCAGGCTATAACGTAAAAAGCCGTTTCTACCCTCACGGGTAAAAACGGCCAAGTCAATAATACATGAAAAAACGCTATTTAGAGAGAGTCTCTTCTGTCAATACATAACCAGAATGTTTCACTGTTTATTAGTATTCCGATACAAATGTATACAGTCCTTCCACGAATAGCAAATGAAATCTACGTAGGGGAAGAATTTAACGACGAGCGGCAAGAAAAGGAAACATAAACAGGGAAAAGAAATTATTTATTCAGCAACCGACGTGTCAGATAATGAACCGGATACCAAACAGACAAGAAACCAACTGCAATCACAGTAACAAAGACCAGTAATACATCTTTTACATGAACACTTACCGGATAGGCGTCAACTACAAAGCTACCATTACCTCCTAAAGCTATAATTCCAAATTGCTTTTGAAGAAAACAAAGTAACAGTCCGACGAGTATACCGGCCAATGCACCAAAAATAGAAATAAGCCTTCCTTCGAATAAAAAGATACGGGCTATCAAACGATCATCGGCACCTAAATTTCGCAAAGTTCCTACATCTTCGCGTTTATCAAGAATAAGCATGGAGAGAGAGCCTATCACATTGAAGCAAGCAATAACAAGGATAAATGTAAGGAAGAGATAAGATATAAATTTCTCTATCTCCATGATACGAAACACATCAGCTTGTTGCTCATAACGATTCAATACCACATAATGGCGCCCTAAGATACCGGATATATCTTTTTGAACAGCGGCAATGTCAGCATCGGGTTTCAACTTTAACTCAATAGCGGAAACTTCTGTATCATAATTAAATAATCGCCTGGCAAAGTCAAGAGAAGTAAGAATATAGTTATTATCATACTTTTGTTGGTTCACTACAAACACAGCCCCTGGCGAGAATAGGTAATCTCTATTGAAAGAAGCAGACGGATTGGCCATGTTGACCCGGACATTCCTTTTAGGAGCATAGACTTGCAACGGATCAACAAACTGAATACCCGTACCCAATTCAGACACCAACTCCACCCCTAAAACGCCATAGTCTACGACCTCATCGTGTAAAAGGAACTCTCCCGATCCATACAACAAGCTATCTATAGAAGTCAGTTGTTCGAAGTTATCATCTACTCCTTTAATAACAGCCATAGCTTGTCGATCTTTATATTGCACCATAGCATTCTCTTCCAGCGTTTCCGTCCAGACCTCAATTTCCGGTAGTGACCGTACTTGTTTGAAAGCAGCACTGTTAGGATCGAAAACTTTTCCTTCACGAATTGTTATCTTCAGTTCCGGATCGAACGCCGTAAAGAAGCCGGCTACCATATCCTGAAAGCCATTGAATACGGAGAGTGTACATACCAACGCCAATGTAGCCAATGCCACCCCACATACAGAAATACCGGATATGATATTGATAGCATTATGCTTCTTCTTGGAGAAGAGATATCGACGAGCTATGTAGAAGGGAAGATTCACTTCAGCAACTCATCTATTTTATCCAGATAATCTAATGAATCGTCCACAAAGAACTTCAATTCCGGGATGATACGAAGTTGATGACGAACACGGGTACCCAACTCAAAACGAATGGACTTCATATTAGCATTGATATTCTTTATAATCTCCTCTCCTTTCTCTGAAGGAAAGATGCTAAGATAAGCACGTGCCACACTCATATCGGGACTGATACGAACAGCACTTACAGAGATCAATACACCCTGCATAGATTTAGTTTGTAGCAAAAAAATCTCACTCAACTCCTTCTGGAGTAGGCGGGATATCTTATTCTGACGGGTTGTTTCCATAAATTCTTCTTTCTATATTAAACTGCAAAGTTACGTAAATATCTTGGTAGACTAGTAATTTAAACTTTTTTTTAGTATCTCTATTAGTAAATATAAAATTAAAAACTACATTTGTAGCCACACTACACAGTATGAATAATTAAATATGAGAATATTTGTTTGGATATTACTGCTATTTTTTTCATCAACCAGTTTTGCTGAGAAAGATGCTCGTTGGCAAGAAGCCGAATTGAAGATGCAAAACCGGCAATTTGAAGAAGCTGCAAGACTCTATAAAGAAATAGGAGCACAGTCCGATTCCAGCAACGATGAAATCAATTCGCGCAAAGTAATGGACCTTCGCAAAGTATATTCCATAGACGAGTTGGAAATAGCCAATAACCAGCAACAAAACCGTATTCTTGTAATGATACTGATTATCTTACTGGTTTTCATTATCATTGCCGTATTCTGTGTATACTTTATAAGGAAAGAACAAAAGAAACTGATACAATCGCAGCAGAAGCTACTGGAGGCTCAAAAGGCAGCTGAGAAATCTACTCAAAACAAGAGTTTGTTCATATCAAACATGAGTCATGAAATCCGTACGCCTCTTAATGCTCTTTCGGGCTTCTCCGAAGTTCTGACTACCCCTGGTATTGATGAAGAAACCCGTAAACAATGCTATGAAATTATTCAGTTGAACTCTAAGTTACTAATCAATCTTCTGAATGATGTAGTAGATATAACTTGCCTCGATGTGACAAACATGAACTTCAGCATAAAGAAATGTGATGCTGTTGCACTATGCGAAGGTGTGGTACAAACTGTAGAAGGCGTCAAACAGACGCAGGCTGCATTAGTATTTGAAACAGAACTTCCATCCCTCGAAATAGAAACTGATACATTCCGTCTGCATCAGGTATTGATTAACATATTAATCAATGCTACCAAATTCACAAAAGAAGGCAGCATTACCCTACGGCTTGAACTGAGCGCAGAAAATGTCGCAAAGTTTTCTGTTACTGATACAGGCTGTGGCATTCCGTTGGAAAAGCAACCTTCTATCTTCGGACGTTTCGAACGGGTAGACGAGAAGTCGCAAGGAACCGGTATCGGATTATCCATATGTCAGCTCATTATCAATAGGCTTGGAGGAGAAATATGGATAGACCCGGAATATACCGAAGGCTCCCGGTTCATCTTTACTCACCCCTTAACTCAGGAGGAGAAAGCATGAAGAAGCTAACATTACTTTTCATTTTAGCCGGCCTATTCTCTGCCAGCAAGCTATACGCATATCAGACTGACAAGGAAAGACAAATACGAGACAGCATCTTCCAGAAAGCAGATTCCATACAAGTGGACTCTTTACGTGCCCAGTTTCTGAGAGAAGCCTTTGAACAATATATCGATAAAGAATCATCGAAAGAATTTTTGGATTCGACAATAACTCTCAGCATCCGAAAAGGGTTGCATAACGAAGAGCTATGGGCGCTTTTCAACTACTGCCGTTTCTATGAGTACCGCACAGATTTTATTATGATGCAAAAAAGACTGGTTCCACTAAAGGAAGCCAGTTACCTATACAAAGATTATGCATACTATTATACCATTTGGCTGAATCTGCTCCAGGCACGTTGTGCATTGGGAGATACGGAATATGTCATCATACAAGCTAAGGAAATGAGACAAGAAGCCATCCGCCTAAAGTATAAAGGAGGAGAGTTCATCGCCCTGCTTGCTCTGGCACAAGCTTATGATTTTAATGGCGATACAGAAGAAGCTATCAACACTTACAAACAGGCCTTAAGATTAAATCCAAACGCCAACAACGAGGCGCTAATGGTGATTCATGGCAATATGGCTAAGCTGTATAAAAAGCAAAAGAAATATCCACAAGCCCTTAATGAGCTACAATTACATCACGATGCTCTGACAAGAGTAGGTCCCTTAGCTACTTCTATGAAAGGTCTTTTTCTGGGAATTGAAATAGCTATCTGCAAAATCTATTTGGAAATAAATGACAAAGAGAACTTGAACCTGCATTTAAAGAAAGCTACGGAATATTATGACAAGAATACTTATCCCAATGCCTATATAGATTATCATGCTTTATGGGCAAGTTATTACAAACAAATAGGAGAATGGGATCAGTGCTTAAATGAATATAATCTCTCAATATCAGCATGCAAGGGAGTTGAACCATTCTATGAGAATAGCATACTCAGACAATATGCCGATGCCTTGCTGGAAGTAGGCAAATATGAAGAAGCAAGTAAGACATACAGGACAGCCATCCTAAGAGAAGATTCATTGAAACAGGATATGTTGCAACGACACCAAGAGGCACATCAAGCTAATTTCAAGATTCAAAATGCCCTATTAGAGAAGGAACTACTTACCAAACGCCGTTTATACATACAAGGCAGTGCCGGTATTGTTATACTGTTGGTTCTAGTATTCAGCATAATACGTGCAATCTATATCCATCGACAACTCAAAAAGTCCGAAGAGGATACTCGTCTAGCCTTGGAAACGGTAGAAGCCGCCGATAAAATGAAGGATTGTTTCCTCCATAACATCACCCATGAGATACGCATACCCCTGAATACCGTAGTAGGGTTTGCCGAACTATTATCATCATCAGAAGACGAATTGACGGAAGATGAATTGACAGAATACTCAACTGTGATTAAGAAAAATTCGACAAAACTATTATCACTGATAAACAATATTCTCGACCTATCACGCCTTGAAGCAGGAATGATGCGCTTCAACGTACAAGAGAATGATGTAGTACAATTATGCCGGGAAGCCAAGATGATGGTAGAAATGGCAACCCCCAATATTGTGAGGCCTATTTTCAGCACGGAGCTGGAAGAATTATCATTCAATATAGACAGCAAGTGGTTCCTTAAACTACTGACTACTCTATTGTCTATGCCCATTGATTATAATGGAGAGCCTTATACTATAGAATACGAACTTACTAAAGGAAATGGAGCTATAAATGTTCTTGTAAAGAACAGCCCGCTATATCAGTGCTGGGAAGATGAACAAGAACAAAACATCCTTCATAACATCAACAGGCTTTATGTAGAAACATTTAAAGGCAGCTATGAAGTACTGGAAAAGGAAGGGATGAAGATCGTATCTATTACTCACCCCATCTCCTAAGCTTTCTTATTTTTTACGTATAATAGTGAGTCCGTCACGTAGGGGAAGGATTACTTTTTCTACACGTGTATCTTGTGCTATAAGGTCATTGAATGCCTTAATGCCAATAGTTTGCAAATCGGTAGCATGCGGATGTTCTTCGAGTACATGTCCATCCCATAATGTATTATCAGCAATAATATACCCTCCTTCGGACAAGCGGGCTAATACCATTTCATAATAATCAATGTATTTCCGTTTATCCCCATCCACAAAAGCAAGGTCAAAAGTGAGATCAAGCTGAGGAACCAGTTCCAAGGCATCACCTATATAAAATTTGATTTTATCCGCATAAGCGGAATTCTCTAACCAGGGACGTGTGAAATCTTCTTGCTCATCGTTTATCTCGAAAGTATGCAGCATACCGCCTTCCGGCAATCCTTCGGCCATACAAAGCGCAGAATAGCCACTATAAGTCCCAATCTCCAGAATTTGATGAGGACGTATCATCCTGACAAACATCTTAAGCATGCGTCCTTGCAAGTGACCGGATGCCATGCGGGGATAAAGTAATTTGAGATGGGTATCACGATAAAGGGCTTTCAAGTATTCGCCTTCATCATCAATATGCTGCAGGATGTATTCGTCTAAAGTCATAGAAATGAGAAATGAAGAGTGAAAAATGAAGAATGAAAGATTTAATTATGCCATCCTTTCCGCATGGCAATTCTTCATTCTTCATTTTTCATTCTTCATTATTACAAGTATCTGTTACTATTGGGCAGAACGCTCTCAGCTGCATGCTTCAAAGCATCTTCTACCACATTAATTTCAAGGAATGAAGTATTTGTACCTTCCTTACCACTACTCAGATAGCCCACCATATCAGTAGGATGCAGACGACCTTCTTTCAGCAAACGGCGCAAAGCTGCAAAGTAGTATTCCTGACCATTGGCAAGCTCAGGCATATAGATTGCTTCTACTCCATAAGAGAGGGCAAGATGACGCATGGTCTTTTCTTTATAACAGATGGCAAGCACCGGATATTTACCACGGAAAGCAGCAAGGTTACGGGCGGTACGTCCGCTATAACTATCTGTAATGATAGCACGAATCTTCAATTTGGTAGTTGCTTTTACGGCTTGCTTGGCAAGGTATGCAGTAACGTCATTGCTATTCTCATCCAAAGGAATGCGGATATCATTATCTGCCAACTTATCTTTTTCTGCTTGAGCGGCAACCTTAGTCATTGTCTTAACAGCTTCTACCGGATATTTACCATAAGCAGTTTCACCACTTAACATCAAAGCATCCGTACGATAGTAGATTGCATTGGCAATATCAGTTACTTCCGCACGTGTAGGACGCGGATTGGAAATCATCGTATGAAGCATCTGGGTAGCAACAATTACCGGTTTCTTAGCAAGAATACACTTGCGGATCAACATTCGCTGAATACCGGGAATGCGTTCCTGTGGTACTTCAATACCAAGGTCGCCACGAGCTACCATTACGCCGTCGGCAACTTCCAATATCTCATCAATATTATCGACACCTTCCTGATTCTCAATCTTAGCAATAATACGGATATCACTGTTATGAGCATCCAGAATAGCTTTAATATCAAGAATATCTTGTCTGTTACGTACAAAAGAGTGAGCGATGAAATCAATATCCTTTTCAATAGCATAAAGGATATTAGTACGGTCTTTCTCTGTCAAAGAAGGTAAGTTGATACGTACACCCGGTACATTTACACTCTTACGGCTTCCCAGCATTGCTTCATTCTGAACTTCACACAGCAAATAATCAGAAGTCTTCTCAACAACAACCAATTCCAAATCACCGTCATCGATCAGGATATGACCATCTACATTCAAATCGTGTACAAAGTGAGGATAAGAAACAGAAATACACTCACGGGTAGTTTCCAAATCGGGATTACCTACAACCTTCACACGGTCGCCTACTTTAAAGGAAATCGGCTCGGCAAGTACAGTAGTACGGACTTCCGGTCCCTTGGTATCCATCAAGATGGCAATACGGTTGGACACTGCCCGAACATTATTTATCAGCTTCTCAGCACCGTCACGTCCAAGATGTGCTGTGTTCATACGCACCACATTCAAACCGGCACTGAACAACTCTCTTATAAAGTCCACATCACAACGTTGATCTGAGATCGTTGCTACAATTTTCGTTTGTTTCAATAACATAATCTTATACCTATTTACTTATATATACTTATTTTTTATTATCCAGCAGTGCTTCCAAAGCCAAACGGTAGGAATTCAATCCAAAGCCGCAAATAACTCCTTTACAAGCACACGCTATCATGGATACATGGCGAAAAGCCTCACGGGCATGTACGTTAGAAATATGCACCTCAATCACCGGAGAAGTAACCGAACGAATAGCATCTTGTAAAGCAATGGACGTATGGGTGTAAGCGCCTGCATTGAATATGATACCATCTACATCAAAACCCACTTGCTGTATCTTGTCTATCAATTCTCCCTCAATATTAGACTGGAAATAGTCAATCCGCACATCCGCATATTTCTCACGTAGTTCGGCAAGATAGTCTTCAAAAGTAACACTACCATAAATAGAAGGTTCACGTTTACCCAACAGATTTATATTGGGACCATTAATAACTTGTATCCTCATAACACAATTTTTTTATATCTTTGCCTTTCAGAGAACATACGGAGATAACGCGGTGTTCTCTCTAAAAATAAGGCACAAAGATAGAAAAAAGAAATGAAATCAGAAGAAAAATCAACGAATAAGGAGAAGCAAGCGTTGATAATCAGAAAGTATAATCAGTTTCTCAAACTGGAGAAATCGCTTTCACCCAATACAATCGATGCCTACCAGACGGACTTGAGTAAGCTATTGAGCTTCCTCGAGGCAGAGAAGATCGATATACTTGCCGTCACGCTCGACGACTTGCAACATTTTACAGCGGGGTTACACGACATCGGTATTCATCCCCGTTCACAAGCACGTATCCTCTCGGGTATAAAATCATTCTTCCATTTTCTTGTTTTATCCGATTACTTGGAAGGCGATCCGAGCGAACTACTTGAAGGACCCAAAATCGGATTCAAGTTACCTGAAGTACTGACTGTAGAAGAAATAGATAAAATTATTTCCAGTGTTGACATGGAAAAAAAGGAAGGACAGCGTAACCGTGCGATCCTTGAGACTCTTTATAGTTGCGGTCTGCGCGTGTCCGAGCTGTGCAATCTGAAGATTTCAGACCTATACTTTGAAGAAGGATTTATTAAAGTAGAAGGAAAAGGAAGCAAGCAACGCCTCGTGCCTATTTCACCACGTGCCATCAAAGAAATAAAATACTGGCTCATCGACCGTAATCATGGTAAGATAAAAAAAGGTTTCGAAGACTATGTGTTTCTCGCTCGTTGGGGCAACAGCATTTCACGCATCATGGTATTTCATCTGATTAAGGAGCTGGCAGCAACAGCAGGTATCACCAAAAACATCAGTCCGCATACCTTTCGCCACTCGTTTGCTACCCACCTGCTGGAAGGTGGCGCCAACCTGCGTGCCATACAATGTATGCTCGGACATGAATCCATTGCTACAACAGAAATTTACACACACATAGATCGCAACATGTTGAGGAGTGAAATCATAGAACACCATCCTAGGAACATAAAATATCGTAAAGAGAACGAAATTCATTAAATTATAATAAATCTATAGGTTCAATTAACAATCTGTAGTGAGATTTAATATCTTTGCGACGCTGTGCCTCTAAGGAGATAGCAAACAAAAATGAAATAGACAAATTTCAATTACAAACAATTAATTTATACCTAAAATGACTAAGAAATTGTATTTGCCATTATTAATGGCATGTGTTGTTGCATTGCTGACATCATGTAGCGGCAAAATGGGCGAATTGTCATCAGACTATTTCACCGTAACTCCCCAAGTTCTTGAAGCCGTAGGCGGTAAAGTACCTGCCACTATCAACGGTAAATTCCCTGAAAAGTACTTCAACAAGAAGGCAGTAGTAGAAGTAACTCCCGTTTTGAGATGGAACGGTGGTGAAGCTAAAGGTCAGTCTGCTGTATTCCAAGGAGAAAAAGTAGAAGGTAACGACCAAGCTATCTCTTACAAGATGGGTGGTAACTATACAATGAAGACTTCTTTCGACTATGTTCCCGAGATGGCTAAATCTGAATTGTATTTGGAATTCAAAGCTACAATCGGTAAGAAAGTCATCACTATTCCTGCTGTAAAAGTAGCTGACGGTGTAATCTCTACATCTGAAATGCTGAACCAAACATTGAATAGCGCTAACCCGGCTAATGGTGACGATGCTTTCCAACGTATCATTAAAGAAAAGCATGACGCTAAAATCATGTTCTTGATTCAACAAGCTAACATCCGCGCCAGTGAATTGAAAGCTGCCAAAGAATTCAACAATGAAGTGAAAGACGTAAACAGTGCTGTTAACAAGAAGATCAGCAACATTGAAATCTCTGCATACGCATCTCCGGATGGTGGTATGGACTTGAATACCAAATTGGCTGAAAACCGTCAGGACAACACTGCTAAGCTTATCAACAAAGACTTGAAGAAAGCTAAGATCGACGCTCCGGTTGACGCTAAATATACTGCACAGGACTGGGAAGGTTTCCAGGAACTGGTCAGCAAATCCAA
>OHES01000643.1_pt1 | contig 22291 bp, 16 predicted proteins | sample 1567371 | NCBI WGS metagenome assembly OHES01 (sample SAMEA3879533, study PRJEB24766) | human gut metagenome | biome: human-associated habitat; feature: feces | place: USA | collected 1985/1987 | reverse complement strand
CCACGTGTTTTTCGTATGCCCCGAGCAGTGCCATCACCGCCGGGGTAATCACGTTGTCCTCGTTTTTGGCAGGAAGTTCCTTCCCGCTGCGGTTGCGGATAACGAGCCCCCCAGCACCTTCTTCGATGCCAACCTCCAGCAGGTCGCCCACGCCGTCGAGCGTCAGCCCCATCACATCGAAGCCGCAACCCAGGTTCGCCACCGTTCCCGGGGCGAAAACTTTGATATATCGCATGATAAAAATCTCCTTTTGAATGAAACCACCTTTGATCGAACCGGGCTTTCCGTTCCGGCAGCCTTGGCCGGAAAATGCATAACAGGTATGCTCGTGACGGAAAAATAACAACTACACCCCCACAGGGGTTGTCGTTGTCGTCGTCGTTGTAGTGGCGGTAGCGGAGATAAGGACGGTGAAAGAAACGGTGCACGCCACCGGGCTGCAGGCTACCCCGCATCCCCCGGTCATCGTATGGTTCCGTTTCATATCCATCGGGGACAAATATAAAACAAAAAAATTTAATATCCAAATTCGGGTAACAAATCGTAAGACGCCCTAAAAAGCACTGGCGGCCGCTTTATATATAATAGGAGTAGTCCGGAAAGGCTGAAAATACCGAACTTGACGACAAACCGTAAGATATTAGGGGTTCCCGGAAGGCCTGCCTTCCTCCGAATCGGGCTAAAAGCGGTTAAAAGACCCAAAAAAATGCGGTTTTAAACTGTAAGCTGAAAGGCATCTATCCGGGTCGTCATAAAGCATAAGAGGGGTAATAGGTTCCGGATTATCACATTATTAAATTTTTTGCAAAATTATTTTGACGAAACGATTTTATATCCCTATCTTTGAAACGAAACAAATACGGAAATTCCGGACATGAACGCCCAGAACCATTCGAATAATAACGTCATTAATCTGCTGCTCGTCGTCTTTGGCAAGATAACGGGAGAAAGGTGATGTGTATATCCGAAAGATGATAAAAAGGCCTTTCTCCCGCTGGAGAAAGGTTTTTTATTATCCGGGCAGATGGCAAAGGCACAATATGCAGAAAACAAGAAGAAGATGAAACACCCACTCAGAAGTGCCGTCACGACGACGGGCCGGCGCATGGCCGGAGCCAGGAGCCTGTGGCGTGCCAACGGCATGCGCGAAGAGCAGTTCGGCCGTCCGGTCATCGGCATCGCCAACTCGTTCACCCAGCTGGTTCCGGGACACGTGCACCTGCACGAGATCGGACAATACGTCAAGCAGCGGATCGAAGCGCTCGGCTGTTTCGCCGCGGAATTCAACACCATCGCCATCGACGACGGCATCGCCATGGGACACGACGGCATGCTCTATTCGCTGCCCTCGCGCGAGATCATTGCCGACAGCGTCGAATATATGGCCAATGCCCACAGGGTCGACGCACTGGTCTGCATCTCGAACTGCGACAAGATCACCCCGGGCATGCTGATGGCCGCCATGCGGCTCGACATCCCGACCGTCTTCGTATCGGGCGGGCCGATGGAGGCGGGGCATCTCGGCGAGCGGGCGCTCGACCTGATCGACGCCATGGTAATGGCTGCCGACGAAAATTGCAGCGACGAACAGGTGGCGCGCGTCGAACGCGCCGCATGCCCCGGCTGCGGTTCGTGCTCGGGGATGTTCACCGCCAACTCGATGAACTGCCTGACCGAAGCGCTCGGGCTCTCGCTCCCGGGCAACGGCACCGTCGTGGCCACGCATGTCAACCGCCGCCGCCTGTTCGAAGAGGCCGCAGCGCTGATCGTCCGCAATGCCGAACGCTATTACTTCGAGGGCGACGACTCGGTGCTCCCGCGCTCGGTGGCCACGAAGGCAGCCTTCGAGAATGCCATGTCGCTCGACATCGCCATGGGCGGCTCGACCAATACGGTGCTGCACCTGCTGGCCGTGGCCCACGAGGCCGGCGTCGATTTCACGATGCAGGACATCGACCGCCTTTCGCGCCGGGTCCCGGTGCTCTGCAAGGTCGCCCCCAACTCGCATTACCATATCCAGGATGTCAACCGTGCGGGCGGCATCCTCTCGATCCTGGGCGAACTCGCCCGCGGCGGACTGCTCGACACCTCGGCCGGGAGGGTCGACGGGCGCACGCTCGGCCAGGCCATCGCGGCCTTCGACCTGCGGAGCGAAACGGCGAGCAGCGAAGCCAAACAGCGCTACCTGAGCGCCCCGGCCGGCCTTTACAGCCGGGAACTGGGCACACAACGGACTTATTACGACACACCGGACACCGACCGCACGGCAGGCTGCATCCGCGATCTGGAACACGCCTATTTCCGCGACGGCGGGCTGGCCGTACTGACGGGCAACATCGCCCGCCGGGGCTGCATCGTCAAGACGGCCGGCGTCGACGCGTCGCTGTTTGTCTTCCGCGGGCGCGCCCGCGTCTACGAATCGCAGGAGCAGGCCATCGGCGGCATCCTCGGCGGCGAGGTGCAGGCCGGCGACGTCGTTGTCATACGCTATGAAGGCCCCAAGGGCGGCCCCGGAATGCAGGAGATGCTCTACCCCACGTCGTACCTCAAGTCGAAACACCTCGACAAGGCCTGCGCGCTGATCACCGACGGGCGTTTCTCGGGCGGAACCTCGGGGCTTTCGATCGGCCACGTCTCGCCGGAAGCCGCCTCGGGCGGGGAGATCGCCGTCGTCCGCACGGGCGATGAGATCGAGATCGACATCCCCGGCCGCTCGATCCGCCTCGCGGTCGACGACGCGGAGATCGCCGCCCGCATGGCCGCACAGGAACGCTTCCGCCCCGCCGGCCGCGACCGCCGCGTTCCGGCGTCGCTGCGCGCCTATGCCCGGCTGGTCAGCTCGGCCGACAAAGGGGCCGTACGCATCGTCGAAGAAGAATAAAACCGGACAACACCATGAATACGAACACGACAACCAGAACCGAAGGACAACAGCCCGGCCCTTGTATCACAGGGTCGCAGGCCCTGCTCGAATCGTTCCTGCGCGAGGGTGTGGACACGCTTTTCGGGTATCCCGGAGGAGCCATCATCCCCGTTTACGATGCGCTTTTCGACTACCGCGACCGGCTGCGCCACATCCTTGTCCGCCATGAACAGGGCGCCGTACATGCCGCGCAGGGCTACGCCCGCGTCAGCGGCCGCGTAGGGGTTTGCCTGGTCACCTCGGGCCCGGGGGCGACGAACACCGTGACCGGACTGGCCGACGCGCTGATGGACTCCACGCCACTGGTACTGGTGACCGGACAGGTGGGTTCGTCGTTGCTGGGCACCGACGCCTTCCAGGAAACCAACTTCGTGGGCATCACGCAGGCCGTAACCAAATGGAACTGCCAGGTCAAGCGTACCGAAGACATTCCCGGGGCGATTGCCAAGGCGTTCTATATCGCCCGTTCGGGGCGTCCGGGCCCTGTGGTGGTGGACATCACCAAGGACGCCCAGTGCGGGACGGCCCCGTTCCGCTACGAAAGACTGACGTCCATCCGCAGCTACGTCCCCGCACCCGCGCCCGCCGAGGAGTGCATCGCCGAGGCGGTACGGCTGATCGATGCCGCACAACGGCCGCTGCTGATGGCGGGACAGGGCGTGATGCTCGGAAACGCCGAAGAAGAATTGCAGGCCTTCCTCGCAAAGAGCGGCATACCGGTCGCCTCGACCCTGCTGGGGCTGTCGGCCGTGCCGACCTCCTCGCCGCAGTATGTCGGCATGCTGGGCATGCACGGCAACTACGGCCCCAACATCCGCAACCAGGAGTGCGACCTGCTCATCGCCGTGGGGATGCGTTTCGACGACCGCGTGACGGGCAACCCCAAATGTTTCGGGGCGAATGCCAAGGTAATCCACCTGGAGATCGACCCCGCCGAGATCGACAAGATCGTACACGCCGACGTGGCCGTCATCGGCGACGTGAAACAGACGCTCCCGCTGCTCACCCAAAGGATCCGCCCCGCCGCGCACAAGGCCTGGATCGAAGGGTTCCGCGCCTGCGACAAAGTCGAATACGAGGCGGTCGTCCGCAAGGCGATCCGCCCGGAAGGCGGCTGCATCCGCATGGGCGAGGTAGCCGTTGCCGTCAGCCGCGCCTACGACCACGACGCGGTGCTGGTGACCGACGTCGGGCAGCAGCAGATGTTCGCAGCGCGCTATTTCGGGTTCCGCCGCAGCCGCAGCCTGGTAACTTCGGGCGGCCTGGGCACGATGGGCTTCGGGCTTCCAGCCGCCATCGGCGCCAAACTGGGCGCCCCCGACCGCGAGGTATGCCTCTTCGCGGGCGACGGCGGGCTGCAGATGACCATCCAAGAGCTGGGGACGATCTTCCAGTCGCAGGTCGCCGTAAAGATCGTATTGCTCAACAACTCCTATCTGGGCATGGTACGGCAGTGGCAGGAACTCTTCTACGACCGCCGCTACTCGTTCACCGAACTGGCGAACCCCGACTTCGGGCTGATCGCCCGCGGCAACGGCATCGCCTACCGCTGCGTGGAGCGGCGCGAAGAGCTGGCCGGGGCGGTGGCCGAGATGAAAGCCTGCAAAGGCGCCTACCTGTTGGAGGTGCGCGTCGAAAGCGAAGAAAACGTATTCCCGATGGTGCCGGCCGGCGCTCCCGTGTCGGCGATCCGGCTCGAATAAACCGAACGAGGTATGGAACAAGAGTATATCATCACCGTATTTTCGGAGAACAAGGTCGGGCTGCTGAGCCAGATCACGACGGTCTTCACGTGCCGCAATGTCAACATCGAAAGCCTGACGACTTCCGAGTCGGCGCTCGCGGGCATCCATAAATTCACGATCGTCGTCCGCACCGGCCCCGACCGGGTCGAGAAGCTCGCGCGGCAGGTCGAAAAAAGGATCGACGTGCTCAAGGTCTTCGTCTACACCTCGGACGAAGTCGTGCAGCAGGAGATCGCCCTTTATAAAGTCACGCGCAGCCGCAACGTCGAGAAACTCGTACGCGAGCACAATGTCCGCATTCTGGAGATCGACGACGACTACATCGTCGTCGAGAAAACCGGCCATAAGGCCGAGACGCAGGCGTTGTTTCGCCTGCTGCAACCCTTCGGCGTGCAGCAGTTCGTGCGCAGCGGCACGGTGGCCATCATCAAATCGCGGCGCGAGCTGCTCAACGAATACCTCGAAGAACTCGAGAGGAACAGACAAAGAACGGATTCATTTTAACTTTTAAAACTCATACAACTATGGCACAGATCAATTTCGGCGGAGTAGAAGAGAAGGTCGTTACCCGCGAAGAGTTTCCCCTGGAAAAAGCACGCAAAGTCCTCAGGGACGAAACCATCGCCGTAATCGGCTACGGCGTACAGGGGCCGGGGCAGTCGCTCAACCTCAAGGACAACGGATTCAACGTCATCGTCGGACAGCGCGAAGGCTCGAAAAGCTGGGACAAGGCCGTCGCCGACGGCTGGGTACCGGGCGAGACGCTCTTCGGGATCGAAGAGGCCGCCCGGCGCGCAACGATCATCCAGTACCTGCTCTCCGACGCCGGGCAGATCGCCGTATGGCCGACGATCGAGAAACACCTCGCGCCGGGCAAGGCGCTCTACTTCTCGCACGGCTTCGGCATCACCTACAAGGAGCGCACGGGCATCGTGCCGCCGGCCGACGTAGACGTGATCCTGGTCGCCCCGAAAGGCTCGGGGACTTCGCTGCGCCGCATGTTCCTCGAGGGCCGCGGCCTGAATTCGAGCTACGCCGTATTCCAGGACGCCACGGGGCGCGCATTCGAACGCGTGGTGGCGCTGGGCATCGGCGTAGGTTCGGGCTACCTGTTCGAAACCGACTTCAAGCGGGAGGTTTACTCCGACCTGACGGGCGAGCGCGGCACGCTGATGGGCGCCATCCAGGGCATCTTCGCCGCCCAGTACGACACGCTGCGCGCCCACGGGCACACCCCTTCGGAGGCTTTCAACGAAACGGTCGAGGAGCTGACCCAGTCGCTCATGCCGTTGGTGGCCGAGAACGGCATGGACTGGATGTACGCCAACTGCTCGACCACGGCACAACGCGGTGCGTTGGACTGGTGGAAACGCTTCCGCGATGCCACCAAACCCGTCTTCGAAGAGCTTTACGGCGAAGTGGCCGCCGGCAACGAGGCGCAGCGCTCGATCGACCTGAACAGCAAACCTGACTACCGCGAGAAACTCAACGAGGAGCTGCGCGAGATGCGTGAAAGCGAGATGTGGCAGACAGGCGCCGTGGTGCGCAAGCTCCGCCCGGAGAACAACTGATCCCCCGGGAGGCCTTGCAATTTTTCAGATTGTTTCGCGCTCCGGCGGGTCGTGTCCGCCGCCTCCGGCACCGCTTGTAAATCCGGCCTTCCCCGAGCCCCCGCCCCGGCGGGGACTTGAGAGGCGGCGACGCGGCGGGATTCCCACAGCGGGACACAGGCGGCCGGCAATTAACAGTTTTGTAACGTAATATACAACAACAATCAATCTATGTGTGGTTTCGTAGGACTATTTGACATCCGCCGGAAATCGGATGCGCTGCGTGGGCAGGTACTGAAAATGTCGAAGCAGATACGGCACCGGGGCCCCGACTGGTCGGGTGTCTACTGCGGCGAGCGGGCGATCCTTTCGCACGAGCGGCTTTCGATCGTCGACCCCCAGTCGGGCGGTCAACCCCTGTTCAGCTGCGACGGGAAACAGGTGCTGGCCGTGAACGGCGAGATATACAACCATCAGGAGATCCGCGCCGAGCTGGCCGGCGAATACGATTTCCAGACAGGCTCGGACTGCGAGGTGATCCTGCCTCTCTACCGCAAACTGGGCGTCGGGCTGCTGGAAAAAATCAGCGGCATCTTCGCCTTTGCGCTGTACGACATCGAAAAGGACGAATACCTGATCGCCCGCGACCCGGTCGGCGTCATCCCGCTCTACATCGGCTGGGACAGCGACGAGCAATTCTACGTCGCATCGGAACAGAAAGCCCTCGAAGGGATATGCAGCACCATCCGGCCGTTCCTGCCCGGGCACTACTGGTCGAGCCGCGAGGGGAAAATGGTGCGCTGGTACAAGCGCGACTGGTTCGAGTACGACGCCGTGAAGGACAACGGCGCCGACATACAGGCGCTGCGCGAGGCGCTGGAATCGGCCGTCAAGCGGCAGCTCATGTCGGACGTACCCTACGGCGTACTGCTGTCGGGCGGCCTCGACTCGTCGATCATCTCGGCCGTCGCCAAGAAATACGCCGACCGGCGCGTCGAATCGAACGACCGCGACCGGGCCTGGTGGCCGCAGCTCCACTCGTTCGCCATCGGACTGAAAGGGGCGCCCGACCTGGCGGCGGCACGCAAGGTCGCCGACCATATCGGCACCGTACACCACGAAATCAACTACACCGTACAGGAGGGGCTGGATGCCGTGCGCGACGTGATCTATTATATCGAGACCTACGACGTGACGACCGTACGCGCCTCGACGCCGATGTACCTGCTGGCGCGCGTCATCAAGTCGATGGGCATCAAGATGGTGCTCTCGGGCGAGGGTGCCGACGAGGTTTTCGGCGGCTACCTCTATTTCCACAAGGCGCCCGACGCCCGTGCCTTCCACGAGGAGACCGTGCGCAAGATCAGTAAGCTGCACCTCTACGACTGCCTGCGCGCCAACAAGTCGCTCTCGGCATGGGGTGTCGAGGGGCGCGTGCCGTTCCTCGACAAAGAGTTCCTCGACGTGGCGATGCGCATCAACCCGGCGGCGAAAATGGCCAAGGACGGGCATATCGAAAAATGGATCCTGCGCAAGGCGTTCGAGGACATGCTCCCCTCCGAGATCGTATGGCGTCAGAAAGAGCAGTTCTCCGACGGCGTAGGCTACAACTGGATCGACACACTCAAGCAGCTGACCGCAGAGGCGGTCTCCGACCGCGAGATGGAACACGCTGCGGAGCGTTTCCCGATCAACCCGCCCCGCAACAAGGAGGAGTACTATTACCGTACGATCTTCGAGGAACACTTCCCGTCGCATACGGCAGCGCAGTGCGTACCGTCGGTACCGTCCGTAGCGTGCAGCACCGCCGAAGCGCTGGCCTGGGACAAGGCGTTCCGCGACATGAACGAACCGTCGGGGCGCGCCGTGCTGGGCGTGCACAACACCGACCTGACACACGACACCCACCGACCCGAAACCGACTGAACCCGGTAAGGCCCCTGCTTCGGCAGGGGCCTTCCTTTATCGGATCGGAATTCTTAAACGGCATCGCCCCGGCCACAGATACCTGTGACCGGAGCGATTTCTTGCGCCCTGAGTGGCCGGACAGCCCCGCGCCCGGCATCAGCGCCGCGGCTTCTTCGCGTCGGGTTTGCGGCGGGAGCGGCGGGCGGCAGGTGCCACGGGTTTTCGCGCAGGGACACGTTTTGCGGCGGGCTTCCCGTCCCCGGGGTCTGCCCCGGGTGCTTCGGAAACTTCCGCAGCCGGGATATTCCCTGCGGCAGGTGCGGGGACTGCGGGGGCAGCGCCCACCGTCCGGCGCGGCTTCTTGCGCACCGACCAGCCGAAATGGCCCAGGGCCTCGCCCAGGGCGAAATATTCGCCGTGGGAGTAAACGATCGGGTAGGCGCGTTCGAGGCAGAAACGCCCCGTAACAGGGTCGATATAGGCGGCATCGACCTGCACGGCGACCACCTCGGCCAGGAACATGTCGTGCGTCCCGAGCGGCAGCACCTGCCGGACACGGCATTCGATGTTGACGGGTGATTCGGCAATCAGGGGTGCGGCGACCTTTTCCGACGGCACGGCCGTCAGGCCCATCTCGCGGAATTTGTCGAAGTCCCGGCCCGAGCGCACCCCGCACCAGTCCGCGGCGCGCGCCAGACGGCGCGTCGTGAGGTTGATGACGAACTCCCCCGTGCGGCGGATTATTTCGTAGGAGTGGCGTTCGGGGCGTACCGAAATGTAGCACATCGGCGGGTTGGTGCATACCGTGCCCGTCCACGCCACGGTCAGCAGGTTATACTCTTCGGGCGTCGCACCGCAGCTCACCAGCACGGCCGGCAGCGGATAGATCAGCGTCCCGGGTTTCCAGCTCTCCTTCATCGGCGGCGTCAGTTAGCCTTCGCAAAGAAATTGCGGAAGAATACGATCTGAAAGTCGATGGCATTGCCCCAATAGGCACCGGTATGCCCACCAGGGCGTACATAGAAATCGTGCATGATGCCCCGGCGCAGCAACTCGTCGTGGAAATCGTTGTTTACCTCGAAGAAGAAATCGTCGTAGCCGCAGTCGAAGACGATCGCCAGGTCGCCATTCCCGAGCTGCGGGATGAGGTTGATGGGCGTAGCCTCTTCCCAGGCTTCGGGATACTCCGTAATCTCGCCCAGCAACTGCGGGATCTCCCAGTTCTGCGGGAAAGGACGTATGTCGAGCCCGCCGCTCGTGCTGCCTGCGGCACCGAACAGCCCCTTGTGCTTTATGGCGAGCGACATGGCCCCGAAACCGCCCATGCTCAGGCCCGTGATCGCGCGTCCCGAGCGGTCACGGACTACGGGATAACGCGCTTCGACGGCGGGCAGCAACTCGCGTATCATGAAGGTTTCGTAGAGGCTCTTCTCGCGCACCTTGCTGTCGAGGTACCAACTGTTCCCCACGCCGGGACAGATGAAGGCGATCCTCTCGCGGTCGGCGATTGCGGGCAGCGAAGGCTTGATCTTCAGCCATGCCGTCTCATCGCCCGAGTAGCCGTGCAGCAGGTAGACCACCGGACAGGGCTCAGCGGCGGATACGCCCTCGGGCACGATCGCCACGACGGGTACGTCACGATCCATCGAGGGACTGTGCACGGCAAGCGTGTCGACCGTAGCCGCAGAAACGACCCGCACCGCCAGCAACAGCAAAAAAGTAAAAATAAAAATCCGTTTCATGGTATATGGGTTTAGTGAAGGCAAAAATACGAAAAAAACGTATCTTTGCCATATGCTAACGGAATTCATCCGATACCTCAGCGCCGAACGGCGTTACTCCCCGCTCACCGTCCGCAATTACAAACACGACGTCGGGCAGTTCCTGGCATGGCTGGATTTCGACGAGGCGCGCTCCGACCCGCGCAGCATCACCACAGACCAAGTGCGCGAATGGATCATCCACCGCACGGAGGAAGGCAAGATCGGCGCGGCGTCGATGAACCGCGAAATCGCCTCAATCCGCACCCTCTTCCGGTGGCTGCTCCGCACGGGGGCCATCGAAAAAGACATCTGCCGAACAATCCCCTCGCTCAAGACCTCGCGCCGCCTGCCGGCCTTCATCCCCGAGAGCCGCATGACGGCCATCGTCAGCGAATGCGAAGAGGCGGACGGGGATTTCGAAACGGCACGCAACTCGCTCGTCATCCTGATGTTCTACGCCTGCGGCCTGCGCCTTGCCGAGCTGGTCGGCATCGACCGCGACGACTTCTCGGCCGACTACGCCTCGCTGCGGGTACGGGGCAAGGGAGACAAGCAGCGGATGGTACCGATCCTCGAATTCGTACGCGAAAAGATTTTAAGTTACCTCGACCTAATTGCGAGGCAAAATATTTGCAATTCTGCGGAAAAAGCACTATTTTTAACACACAAAGGAAAGCGCATATCGCGGAGCGTCGTTTACCGCATGGTACGGGCGGAACTGACCCGTGCGGGCGTACAGGGCAAGAAAAGCCCCCATGTGCTCCGCCATACGTTTGCGACGCACCTGCTGAACGGCGGAGCCGATATGCGCGAGATCCAGGAGCTTCTGGGACACGCTTCGTTACAGGCCACGCAGGTCTATACGCACAACAGCATCGCCAGGCTCCGGGAGATATACGCAAAGGCCCATCCCCGGGAAAAGGGAGGGAAGTGATTAACTTTTATAAACTGTAAGGCTATGAACGTACAGATTCAATCCGTGAAATTCGACGCCGACAAACGGCTGGTCGAATTCGTCGAGAACAAGATGGACAAACTCGACCGCTTCGCAGAGCGTTCGACGGGTGCCGAGGTCATTCTCAGACTCGATAAAGACTTTGAAAAGGGAAACAAGATAGCAACGGTCACACTCCATATGCCGGGCGAAGACCTGGTGGCATGCCACCAGTCCAGATCGTTCGAAGAATCGGTGGACGAGGCGATCGACGCCATCAAGCGCCAGCTGGACAAATTCAAAGGCAAACTGGAAAAGTAACCCCACCAACCAACCAATAACCTAAAACGAAGCCGCAGCCGCCCCTCATGAGGCGGCTGCGGTAATTTTCAGCCCGGCGGTTTGCAGCGGGCGCACTCCGGCTGACGGGTTCCTGCTGACGGTTTCCGCCCGGCGGCATGCCGTCCTGCACTTTCTGCCGGCTTGTCTTAGAGAGCCTCCGGCCCGGCTGTTCATCAGCGGCAACAAACCGCCGTCTCTCCCAGATGCCCGCCCGGCAATTTCCGACCGGCGGCTTCCTGCTCCGGCAATTTGCCCGCCCCGGCCGACTGTCCTGCACCGCAATTCCGCCCCCCACACAAGACTGCAAACGGACGGCAGCCGGAAACAGGAAACAGGAAACGGCCGCACTTGCGTGCGGCCGTTCGGAAGCCTTGTAGTGGATAGGGGATTCGAACCCCTATGTCGTGCGTGAGAGGCACGTATCCTAACCCTTAGATGAATCCACCGTGTCGGTTTTGTGGTGCAAAGATAACGCCTTCTTTGAAAACTGCAAAATTTTCCTGCAAAAACTATGATTTTTTTTCATAATGCACACAGCTACACGCATTTTAGCTATCTTTACACGAAATACAACACGTCCCGACAAATGAAACGCATCAAAACAGCAATCCTGCTCGCAACAGCAGCGGTGGCAGTCACGGCCTGCAACAGGAAGCCCGTCGTTCCGGAATTCGACATGTTGCCGATCGACACGCTGCTCGGCACACAAGACAACGGCTGCAACATAGAATACCGCTTTGCCACGATCGGCAATGCCGGAAAATCGGCGGCACTGGAGGCCATCGAAAAAGCGAATATCGAATATTTCTTCGAGTTGGAGGAGTTCGCCGGTACGGCACGCCAGGCCGCGGACTCGGCCATCCTGCAGGTCGCCGCGGACATCGTACTGCCCGAAGGGATGTCACAGGGCATGGGCGCCTACGAAATCTCCGTCGAAAGCGAAGGCTCCGTGCAGGACACGCTCGTTACCTACTCGATCTCCCGGTGGAGTTTCACGGGCGGGGCGCACGGCATGTACGGCATCGAATACCATACCTATTCGATCACAGACGGATACGAACTCTCGCTGGCAGACCTGTTCACGGCCCCGCAATTGCTCGGCATGGAGAAACTGCTCCGCGAGAAACTCTACGCCCAATACGGGACGGACAACGACGAAGGGCTGGCCGAACAGGGCTTCTTCCCGGAATACATCGCCCTGACGGAAAATTTCCAGATCACTCCCGAAGGCATCACCTTCTATTACAACCCCTACGCGATCGGATGCTATGCACTCGGGGCCGTCGAAGTGGCGATAGGCCGCGAGGAGCTGGAGCAGTTCTGACATCCGGGCGGGACGCCGTCCCGGCGTATCCGGGCTCACGCCCCTACATTCCCGGAACCCGCACCCCGGGACAATAAAAAAAGGCCGGAGTCTCACGACTCAGACCTTTTTCTTTTGTCGGGGAACCACCCCCCTTCAAAAATGAGGTACAATCGGAGGTATTCGACTTTCGGACGAGCACCGCCCTTCGAGTCTTAGTAACGGATTGCCGCTACAACCTGCCGATTTCCTCAACCAACCTAAAACTACTAACCTAAATGAACCTTAAAACTTCACTGCAAAGATACGTGCCATTTTTGAATTATGCAAATATTTTACGAATATATTAAATATATTTAACAATTTGGTAACATTAGCCCGTCAAAAAGGGCTCAGGAGGCTTCCAGGAAGCATTCGGGCAGAATGTTAAAGATAACGGAACGCCCTTCGGCGACAAAAAACCGGGGTTTGGAAAAGCTTATTTCAGGTAGAGCACCATGCTCCCGATGCTGACAAAATTCTAAAATCCGCACCGTCGGCCGGGAGGGGAAGGGCACAAAAAAAGGAAACCCGGTATTCCGATGGAATACCACAGTTTCCTCACCAACCTAAAACTACTAACCTAAATGAACCTTAAAACTTCACTGCAAAGATAAGGTGAAAAAACATGCCGTGCAAGTTTTTATTAAAAAATTTTCGAATTTTTTGATATTTTTTAATAAGTCGCATGCATTCCGTTATCTAATAACATGTAAACATGCAAGATAGCCGGGTACAGCCTATCCCGGGTGATCGAAAATATTTTTTCATATTCTGCGCAGTATTCCCCTCCGGCGCACATTTATATAAAACGGAACACGATAAAAATGGAGTGCACATACCCTGAGCGGGGATAAATCACTACCTTTGTACGATGGACAAGAAGCTACGCGTTACCCTGAACGTGAGAATACAGCATCCCGGCAGCGGGATGCCGCGGCAGGAATTTTGCGGCCGGTTGCGTACGGCCGCAGCGACAACGACGTCTAAAACCCTAATTTGCCAATGACGGTATCATTGATCATCTCCACCTACAACTGGCCGCGGGCCCTCTACCTGTGCCTGGACAGCGTAATGCAACAAACGGCCATGCCCACGGAAATCCTGATCGCCGACGACGGCTCGGGTATCAGCACCCGCGATGTCGTCCGCCATTTCGAGGCGGTGTCGCCCGTCCCCATCCGGCACATCTGGCACGAGGACAAGGGGTTCCGCCTTGCCATGATCCGCAACAAAGCCATCGCGGCGAGCCGCTGCGAATACATCATACAGATCGACGGCGACCTGATCCTGCAACGCAACTTCATCCAGGATCACATGATCTTCGCACAACGGGGCTGCTACGTCACCGGGTCGCGGGGCATCATCACCGAAATGCTCACCCGCAAGGTGCTCAGCGGGGAGATCACCTCGCTCACGCCACTGATGCGGGGCGTGCGCAACAGCAACAACGTCATCCGCATCCCGCTCATGGCATTCCTCTACCGGACGCTGGGCCCCACCCGCTTCGTCAAAGGCTGCAACATGGCCTTCTGGCGCAACGACCTGATCCGCGTCAACGGTTACGACGAATCGTTCTGCGGCTGGGGACGCGAAGATTCCGAACTGGCGATCCGCCTCGACAACAGCGGCGTGCGCCAGCGGTGCATGAAGTTTCGCGGCGTGGTCTTCCACCTCCACCACGGCAAATGCGAGCGCAACAGCCTCTCGGCCAACGAGGAACGTTACCAGCAAACCATCCGTGAACACCGCACCCGCTGCGAAACCGGGCTTGCACGCCACTTGGCAACAACGGAACAGACCCGCGTCCCCGAAACCGAGGTAAAAATCCCCGTTCCCGCCGGCACGGGCCATTGATCCCGGGACAGAAACATCCGGCCCTGGAAACGGCATCCATAAACGTCAGTGCCGCCCCGGTCGGGGCGGCACTGACGTTTTCTATCGGCGGCGGAATTTTTCCAGCAGGGGATAATAATGCAACTGCCGGCGCAGTTTCCATTTGCGCACCAGGTTCAGGGGCTTGCGTTTCAGCCCCGCATGCCCCCGCACGATATAATCGTCCACGGCATCGAGCACCCGCGCCGAACAGCGGCAGTCGCGGTGCGGTTCGTGGTGCATGGTGTAGCTGCGGCTCTCCCCCATCAACCCCTCCGGCCGCATCAGGGCACGCTCGATGGCCGGGCCGACGGCCTCCGGCGTATCGACGTCGATCAGATGGGGCCCCGGATGCGAATTGCGGAACGTCACGACCGGCTTGTCGAGGAACATGAATTCGAGGATGATCGACGAGCTGTCGCACAACATCACGTCGGCCTGCTGCAAAAGCGGCATCTTGTCGGAACCCTCATAAAATATAACGTTCTCGTTCTCCTCCGCAATACGTTTATAGCCGGCTATGATCCCGGGGTCGGTCAGCTTGGGATGGAACGTAATGACCCAGTCCCACGGATGGGTTTTGGCCAGACGGTCGATCTCCGCCATCAGATGGGGCGCCGAACAGACATTGCGCGTGAAGGTCGGGGGGTAAAGAATCACCGGATGATCATTCTGCGGTTTACGCTGCACTTCGGGCGAGAAATAGGTGTCGGCTTTGGGCCAGCCGGTCTCGTAGACCCGGAAGAAGCCGTATTTCTTTTCCAGTTCCTTGAAATAAGGCGTGCTGCTCGGCCCCTGCGTACAATAGATGTCGAACCATCCGCGCACCGTGAAGTGGTCGTCGACGGCCTCGATCCGCTTCTGAATCGCATAGCCGTGGAAAAGCGCCACCTTCACGCCCGGGATAAAATCGGGGATATAATTGCCCGGTGCAAAAACCGCGACCGGGTTATAAGCGACCGCCTCCCGGATTGTCCCCAACCGCACCTCGCCTTCTTCGAGCACGACGGGACACCCCTCTTCGATAAACCAGGCCGCCTCGCCTCCGCGGCGGCGGATTTCATGTTCCAAAGGCCTCAGGATCGAATAGGCATAAGGCAAAGTAACGTACAACAGGTATCTTTTCATCGTTCCAGGTTTAGGTTACAACATTCAGCGGTTCAGTGCGCCAGCCGCCGCTTCAGGCTCTTTCCCCAGCGCATCAGGGTCGAGACGGCGAGCACCCCGGGGCGCATCCACCGCCGCCTGTCCATTCTCAGCAGCAACCGGTCGCAACGGCTGAAGAACCCTCCCAACTCCGCGCGGTAGCGTCCGGCCTCCGCATTGATCCCGCGGGCAAACTCCGTACCGCCGGCCCACGGGTTGTGGCTCTTGCGCAGGTAGACCAGGTACCAGCGCATTTTGTTGAGCAGCAGGTAGAACTCCAGCCGGTCGCCGAGGATATCCCGGTGCCGCACCAGCTCGGCACGCACCGCCTCGCTGAATTTAACGCAGGAGCCGATATCGAGCGGCGAACGGTTGGCCGACCCGCCGCGCTGCACATACCCGTAGCCCACGTAGTCGATAAACCGGACGCGCGGCTGCTGGCAGCCGATCTGGATGTTGAGCAGGCTGTCTTCCCCCAGTCGCAGCGGATAATGGCGCAGCTCCTTTTCGAACAACGCCCGGCGATAGAGCCGCCCCCACACGGTCACGGAAATGGCATGGTAGAGCGACGCAACGAGGAAATCCAGCCCTTGCATGTCCGATGTGCGCATCTCGCGCCTGGGCGCTTCGTAGGTCTTGCAGATACGTTTATAATCGCAGCATACGATATCGTACCCACCGTTTTCCCCGATGGCCGCCACCAGTTTCTCCAGCATGCGGGAGTCCCAGACGTCGTCGCCGTCGAGAAAACAGATGTAGTCGCCCTGCGCATGGCGGATACCCGTCTCACGGGCCCTGGCAGCCCCCTGGTTTACAGTACTTATGACGACGATGCGCGCGTCGCGCTCCGCGTGGCGGCGTGCCACGGCCTGCGAACCGTCCGTCGACCCGTCATCGACGACGATAGCCTCGAAATCCCCGTACGTTTGCCGTCCGACCGAATCGAGGCAGGTATCGAGATAGTTTTCCAGGTTGTAAACCGGAATAATGACCGATACCGCGGGCTTTGATTTTTCCCTTTCCTCCATCTATGCAATCCAATTTATCGCTTTCACGATCCGGCTGCCGGCTCCGTCGTAAAAATCCATGTTTCTGTATAATATCCCTTTATCGTGCCAGACGCCGCCGCAAACTGGTACGCCAGCGCAATCCTGTCGTCAGCATGACGACGACCGGGCGCATGACCCGGTAACGGTCGAGATCCAGCAAAAGCATCCGTGCCCGCGAATAGCGCGCCCTGAGCTCGTCCCGGTAACGGCCGGCCGATTCGCGCAGGTCGCAGACAAACGGCCGGTTCCCGACCCACGGGCTGCGGCTTTTGCAGACATAGACCGAATACCAGCGCACCTTATTCAGCAGCGCATAAAATTCGGCCTGCCCCCGAAGCGATTCGCCGTGCCGTTGTAACTCCCGTTCCACAATACTACAAAATAAGCAGCAGTAATCAAAATCGAAACTTCGGTGATTGGACGACGACGGCCGCTGTACGTAATCATATCCCACGTAATCGATGAAATGAACGCGGGGAAGGCGGCAGGCGATCTGGATGTTGATCATCGTATCCTGCCCCAGCCGCAACGGATGGTGGTTCAGTCCGTTATCGAAAAGTTCCCGCCGATAGAGTTTGCCCCAGAGGGTCACCCAGATCGAATGGCGAAGCGTCGCCTCGAGGAACTCGAGCCCTTCCATATCCTCCGTCCGGGATTCACGGTAGATCGCCTGGTAGGTCTTGCAGGCCCGCTTGAAATTACAGCATACGATATCGTACCCGCCATTCTGCCCGATCGAGGCGGTCATCTCCTCCAACATGCGCGGCTCCCAAAAATCGTCGCCGTCGAGGAAAGCGATGTATTTTCCCTGCGCCCGGGCAATACCCGTCTCGCGGGCACGCGCAACGCCCCGGTTCGGGGTGCTCACCACGATGATCCGCGGATCGCGCTCAGCATAGCGACGCAGAAGCCCGGGCGTACCATCCGTGGAACCGTCGTCCACGACGATGGCCTCGAAATTCCCGAGTGTCTGCGCCAAAACCGATTGCAGGCACGTATCGAGATACCCTTCCAGATTGTAAGCGGGGATGATTACAGAGACCTCGGGAGAGGGTAACTTGCTTAAAGATTCGTTCATTTATTTTATGTAGTTTGTTACTGCTTCTGCGATACGTTCGCCGTCCAGGGCGGCAGAGATGATGCCCCCGGCGTAACCGGCACCTTCACCTGCGGGGAAGAGCCCCGCGGTTTGGGGATGCATGAGCGTCACGGGGTCGCGCGGAACCCGGACGGGCGACGAGGTGCGCGACTCGACGCCCACCACGATGGCTTCGTTCGTCACAAATCCCCGCATCCGCCGCCCGAAGGTGGCGATCCCCCGGCGCAGCCCCTCGCCGATAAACGAGGGCATCCACTCGTCGAGCCGCGAAGGGATAATACCGGGGATATAGGAGGTCTTGGGCAAGGCCACGCTGGGGCGTCCGGCTACGAAATCGGCGACGCGCTGCGCCGGGGCGACCTGATGCTCGCCGCCGTGCTGCCGGGCCAGCTCTTCGAACTGCTGCTGGAACTTTAACCCGGCCAGCTCGCCCCATTCCGCACGCAGGTGCTCGAAATCCGCGGGCCGCACTTCGGTCACCATGCCCGAATTGGCATAGGGTGACGTGCGGCCGCTGGGCGACATGCCGTTGACCACCGACTGCGCGGCATCGGTCATGGCCGGTACGATGAACCCGCCCGGGCACATGCAGAACGAGTAGACCCCGCGGCCGGCCTCCTGGCTCACCAGCGAATAAGCCGCCGCCGGAAGGTATTCGCCCCGCGTCGGGCAGTGGTACTGGATCGAGTCGATCAACGCCTGCGGATGCTCGATACGCACGCCCATGGCAAAGGCCTTCGCCTCGACGCGCACGCCCCTGCGGTAAAGCAGCTCGTAAATATCGCGTGCCGAATGTCCCGTGGCCAAAACCACGGCCGCCCCTTCGACAAACGTGTCGCCGCACCGCACGCCCCGGATACGGCCGTTGCGGATTTCAAGATCCGTAACGCGGCTACCGAACACGAACTGGCCGCCCGAGCCAAGGATCGTCTGCCGGATATTCTGCATGATGCGCGGCAACTTGTCGGTTCCGATATGCGGATGGGCTTCATAGAGGATTTCGGGCGTGGCGCCATGGAACACCAGCGTCTGCAACGCCTTGTTATAATCACCGCGCTTCTTGCTGCGCGTGAAGAGTTTGCCGTCCGAGAAAGTCCCCGCACCGCCCTCGCCGAAAGCGTAGTTCGAATCGGGATCGACCGCCCCGTTGCGGTTGATCCGCGCAATGTCGACCTTGCGCGCTGAAACGTCGCGCCCCCGCTCCAGGATAACGGGCTTCAATCCCAGCTCGATCAGCCGCAGCGCCGCGAAAAGCCCTGCCGGGCCCGACCCCACGACTACGACCTCGGTATGTCCCGACACGTCGGGATAATCGAAATGCACGGGTGCGGGCTGCGGCTCCCGGTCGACATAGACCTCCAGCGTCAGGTTGACCTTCGGTTGCCGCTGCCGGGCGTCGATCGAGCGTTTGACGACCCTCACCAAGGCAATATCGTGCTCCGGCACACCCAGACGCTGCGCGGCAAGCGAAGTGTAATACTTCGCGTCGGCAGCCTGGCGGGGCGTTAAAACGAGTGCGACATTCTGCGGCATAAGCGGATAAATTGCCTACAAAAGTAAATAAAAAAGGCTTATAATCACCCGCTCCGGATTGTGAATTGTGAATTTTTATATACCTTTGCACATAGCGAGCGGATATGGTGTAATTGGTAGCCACGTCAGACTTAGGATCTGATGCCTTACCGGCGTGGGGGTTCGAGTCCCTTTATCCGCACAAAGGAGCCTTTTTCCGAGGCTCCTTTTTCGTTGCCCGTCCGGCGCAAAAAGAGGAAAACAGACTGTATATCATCATTTTGCAAAGGCTTCGGCCGACTCCCCGAACCGGAAGCGGAAAGCAAGCCGGAGAAAACCGTTGGGTGGCAAAAAAGTGGGCAGAGCCGATTTGGGCTTCCGAAAACGGGATTGCCACCTTTTTAGCCCGCAATGCATTGTTTTGCTGCACTTTACACCGCAATAAAGTTTCCTTGCAGACGTTTTGTCAATCCTTAAAATGTCACGAGTTATGAGACAGGAAACTTTTACCATCCTTTTCCTGATGCGAAAAGGAAGACCGAAAAAGAACGGCTTGGCTTCGGTTTACGCCCGCATCACTACGGGCAGTCTGCGACAGGAGTTCTACTTCCATTGCGAAGGCAAACCCGAATTATGGAACCAGAAAAAGGAGCGCATGATGGGCACGAGCCGCCTCGCGCAGAAAGTCAATGAAATGCTCGACGAATTCCGCGTGCAGATTTTGGACATCCGCTCCAAACTGCTGGCCGAAGGCTATGCGGCCAATGCTGCGCAGATCAAGCAGCGCTACCTGAACCCGACCTGCAACACGATGATGCTCATCGCGGGCCTTACCGACTATGCGAAGCGGCGGCAGAGCGAGGTGGGCGTACGCATCACGCAACGTACGGCCGACAAGTACGAACGGCTGCTGCGCTACCTGAAACAGTATCTCGCCCGGCGCGGCAAGACCGAAGACATTCCCGTCGAGCGGATGAACTACGAGTTTCTGGACGGCTTCAACCTCTTCCTGCAAACCGCCCACCGCTGCCGCCACAACGGGGCGGTCGCCGTCATGGACTGCCTGCGCAATTTTGTCCTCTACTGCCTGCGCAACGAGTGGATCACGAAAAATCCGTTCCGCTACTATAAACTCAAAGAAGACGAGGTGCAGGCCAAGGAGCACCTCACGGCGCATGAACTGGAACTACTGAACCGCAAGGCGCTCGACCACCGGCTGGCCCGCATCCGCGACGTCTTCGTCTTCTGCTGCCTGACGGGGCTGGCCTTCGCCGACGCCGACCACCTGCGGCGCGAGCACCTCTCGCAGGACGACGAAGGCCGCTGGTGGATTCACAAGCCCCGCGAGAAGACCTCCGTGATGAGCCGTATCCCGCTACTCCCGGCCACACTCGAAATCCTGCGCCGCTACGAGCACGACGAAGTATGCGTCGCACGCTCACGGGTGCTCCCTACGCCGAGTAACCAAAAGATGAACGCGTACCTGAAAGAGATAGCAGCCGTGTGCGGCATCAACAAAGTGCTGACCACCCACTGCGCCCGCCACACCTTCGCCTGCATGGCCGTCGAATACGGCATGCCGATTGACGTTCTAGCCAAGATTCTCGGCCACTCGAACACCAACATGACGCGCCACTACGCCAAATTCTCCGAGACAGTCATCGGCCGCGAAATGGAGACGTTCGGACAAAAACTGACATCGGCCGCCGCGGAGTAACATTCCGGGTTTTAAGAGAGCAAGTTTATGTTTCGGGTGCCCCGAAACCCTTGCAGATTCATCCCGCTGGTCTCAAATGGATATAATGAAAAAGAATCCCAAAGGCGGACGTCCGCCCAAATCCGCAGGCGAAAAGCTCAAGGAGCGGCTGACCGTGAAGATGGCCGCAGCAGACTACTACGCCCTGCGCGGCAAGGCGCGGGCGGCAGGTCTCACCTGGGCCGAATACGCCCGGACGGCGCTCTCAAGGAGCGTCGTCCGCCAGCAAATAATAATCATGAACCGGCAGCCCTGCACGATATTCCACCATTCGGCAGGAGCCGTCCTCGTTGTATGTCTCGTACGTTCCGGACAATTCGCCGCCGGCATACGACGCACGCGTTTTCAATGCTCCATTTTCGTCGTATTGCAGATATTCACCCTCCAACAATCCTCCTGAATAATATGATTTTTCCGATATGTGCCCGTTTTTGAAATAGGAAACGACGTCTCCGTCGAACACCGTCCGGCGATCATCGAGCGTATCGATTGTCTGAAAATGCCCTTCTCTCCGCAATTCGCCCGAAATATAAAAATCCTTGAATATTTTGAGCCCTGCCGAATCCGCAGGATAAAGCACCAGACGATAATAATCGGCAAAAATCGGATTCCGCACCGTCACCCCCGAACGGCTATAGTAGAGTGTATCTATCCATTCCTGCGCCAAAGCCCCGTTGCCTACCGCAAGCAGCAATGATACGAACAATAAAACTCGCCTCATAAAATGGTTTATTTTCTTAGGTTTCATCATTTTCCCGATATCCGAAACACTATATCGTGTCAATTGTTCCTGTTGATCAGATTCACCACCACCTTCGTCATCACATCCTTCTCCTCGGTGCGGCTCTCGGCGATCATCAGCGTCAGGGCGACCAATGTGTTGTTGTCCAAAAGGCGCGAGCCGTCGGAACGATAGAGGATGCAGTTGTTCTCCAAGAACCACAGGAACAGGAACGCTGCGATGCGTTTGTTGCCGTCGCTGAACGAGTGGTTCTTGACCGTCAGGTAGAGCAGGTTGGCCGCCTTCTCCTCGACGCTCGGGTAGAGGTCGCGGCCGCCGAAGGTCTGGTAAATCGCACCCATCGTGCTCTTGAACGACTCGTCCTTCTCGCGGGCGAACAGTGCGCTGCCGCCGAACTTGTCGCGCAACACCTGCAACGCCTCCATCGCATTTTCATAAGTCGCACGAAAAGGCTCTTCGGCGGTAGTGGCCGACACCTCCAACTGCTGATAATCGTAGCGGTCGAGCGTATCGAGGCCATAAGTATAGTCCGTAATCACGCGCAGCAGCCCGACCGCCTCGGATTTCGTAACCTCCTTCGCAGCCAAGACATGGGAGAGCAGGCG